>OBYM01000193.1_pt1 | contig 39054 bp, 29 predicted proteins | sample 1538191 | NCBI WGS metagenome assembly OBYM01 (sample SAMEA2580165, study PRJEB22360) | human gut metagenome | biome: human gut; feature: human-associated habitat; material: faeces | place: Denmark | collected 2008/2010 | reverse complement strand
AGAGATCTTCCTCGCGCCCGGGGCCCTGAGCGATGCCCACCCGCTGCCGCTGGCCGCCGGAGAAGTTCTTGCCTCCCTGGGCCACGGGCTCGTCCAGCTTGCCGGGCTTTTCCTCCACGAACTCCCGGGCCTGGGCGGTCTCCAGCGCCTGCCAAAGCTCCTCTTCGGTGGCGTCGGGCTTGCCCCACTTCAGGTTCTCCCGGATGGTCCCGGTGAAGAGCATGGCCTTTTGGGGCACCACGCCCACCTTCTCCCGCAGGGCCTCCAGGGGGTACTGCCGCACGTCCCGCCCGTCCACCAGCACGACACCCTGGGTGGCGTCGTAGAATCGGGGGATCATGTTCACCAGGGAGGACTTGCCGCTGCCGGTGCCGCCGATGACGCCCACGGTCTCCCCAGGCTTCACAGAAAAGCTCAACCCGGACAGGGACGCATCACCAGCACCCTGGTAGGTCAGGCCCACGCCCCGGAAGGTGACCCGGTCGTCATTTTCCACAGAGCCAGTCACTGCCTGGGGAGCTTCCATGGAGGACTGGGTATCCAGCACTGTCTGGACCCGGCCCATACAGGCCAGGGCCTTGGTGATGTTAATAATCAGGTTGGCCAGCTTGATCAGCTCCACCAAGATCTGGGACATGTAGTTGAGCAGTGCCACCACAGCGCCCTGGGTGATGATACCAGCATCCACCCGGACGGCGCCCACCCAGATGAGCACCACGGCAGCCAGGTTGATGATTACATAGGTGACAGGGTTCATCAAGGCGGAGACCCGTCCCACGTGCTCCTGGAGCCGGGTCAGGGCGTTGTTTTCCGCCTGGAAGGCCTCCGTCTCAGCAGCCTCCCGGCCAAAGGCCCGGATCACCCGGACGCCGGTGAGGTTTTCCCGAGTGGCACTCAGGACCTTGTCCAAGCCCCCCTGGACCTTTTTATACCGGGGCATGGTCCACAGCATTACGCCGAAGACCACCACCGCCAGCAGGGGGATGGTCACCACGAAGATCAGTGCAGCGGGCACGTCGATGGTAAAGGCCATGACCATAGCGCCGAACACCACGAAAGGCGACCGCAGCAGCAGACGCAGGGCCAGATTCAGACCATTCTGCACCTGGTTGATATCGCTGGTCATGCGGGTGATGAGGGTGGAGGTGCCTGCGGTGTCCATTTCAGAGAAGCTCAGCTCCTGAATATGGGCAAACAGGTTGTGCCGCAGTTTGCAGGCAATGCCCACCGAGGCCTTGGCTGCAAAATACTGGGCGGTGATGGAACACACCAGGCCAATGACGCCCAGGGCGGCCATCACCAGGCACATCCGTCCGATGTAGCCCCGGTCCGAATTGGCGATACCCACGTCGATGACGGCGGCCATCACCAGGGGTACCATCAGTTCGAAGGAAGCCTCCAACAGCTTGAACAGGGGACCCAGGATACATTCTTTCTTGTACGCTTTCATGTAGCCGAAGAGCTTTTTCACAGAGATCGTCCTTTCACGGTCATAGATAAATTAAGTATACCATAAATTCCCCCTGGGAAAAAGGACCAATCCCCAGGGGCACAAAAGTTTTTCCGGGTTTCGGGACGGCGGCCTTCTGCCTTCGGCAGGCCCGGCCTAGCCCCTGCTTCTTTTTTGGCTTCGCCGGGGTTAGGGCTTTTAAGGTCGCGCCTTTTTGAAAAAATGCGCCCAAAAACTTTTTCGCTGGGCAGCTCTCCGGCTATGGGCCGATTCCTTCAAATGGGTCGGGGCGGCGGCCTTCTGCCTTCGGCAGGCCCGGCCTGGCCCCTGCTTCTTTTTCGGCTTCGCCGGGGTAGGGCTTTTAAGGTCGCGCCTTTTTGAAAAAATGCGCCCAAAAACTTTTTCGCTGGGCAGCTCTCCGGCTATGGGCCGATTCCTTCAAATGGGTCGGGGCGGCGGCCTTCTGCCTTCGGCAGGCCCGGCCTGGCCCCTGCTTCCTTTTCGGCTTCGCCGGAGTTAGGGATTTTAAGGTCGCGCCTTTTTGAAAAAATGCGCCCGAAAAACTTTTTCGTTTTTTGGGTTCTTTGGCCATTTTGTAAAATAGCAGGAATTCTTAATTTTTCCTGTTGCATTTCTCCTCCCCATCTGGTATCATAGGCTCACAAGGCCCCTGCGACTGACGGGCTAATGTGGATTTACCACAGGGGAGCAGGGAGATGGCCTTTTTGCCGACCGTCTGGGCAGTGTCGCCGCGCGATACTGCCCTTTTTTTGTGGCTGGCGCCGGCACATGTGAGGAACAAGTGGATAAGTTTCGATCACTCTTTTGGTTTTCAGAAAGGATGGTACCCCATGAAGCGGCAAGAATGGAATGGTTTTACTGGCGGACTTTGGGAAGATGAAATCGACGTCCGCAATTTTATTCAAAAGAATTACACCCCCTACGGCGGTGACGGAAGTTTTCTCTGCGGTCCCACCCAGCGGACCCAGGACGTGCGCAAGAAGTTTGAAGAGCTGCTGCTGGAAGAGCACAAAAACGGCGGCGCTCTGAAGGTGGACACGGAGACCGTAATCACGGTGACCTCCTTTGGTCCCGGCTATCTGGACAAGGATAAAGACATCATCGTGGGCCTGCAGACCGACGAGCCCTTGAAGCGGGCCTGCAATCCCTTTGGCGGCATGCGCATGGTGCGGTCCGCCTGCAAGGCATACGGCTATGAGGTCTCCGACAAAATCGAGCAGGAATTCCGCCTGCACAAGACCCACAACGACGGCGTATTCTCCGCCTACACTCCGGAGATCAAGGCTGCCCGTCACGTGGGACTGATCACCGGCCTGCCTGACGCTTACGGCCGCGGCCGGATCATCGGCGACTATCGCCGGGTGGCCCTCTACGGCGTGGACAGGCTCATCGAGCAGAAGAAAGCCGACAAGGTGGCGCTGGGCGATTGCGTCATGAGCTCCCCCTCCATTCGGGCGGCGGAAGAGCTTCACGACCAGATCCAGGCCCTGGAGGATATGAAGGTGATGGCCCAGATGTACGGCTTTGACATCTCCGGCCCTGCCAAAAACGCCAAGGAGGCGGTCCAGTGGCTGTACTTTGGCTATCTTGCCTCCATCAAGGAGCAGAACGGCGCCGCCATGAGCTTGGGCCGTGTGTCCACCTTCCTGGATATCTACTTCGAGCGGGACCTGAACGCCGGTGTCCTCACCGAGGAGCAGGCCCAGGAGATCTTCGACGACTTTGTGCTGAAGCTGCGCATGGCCCGGCACCTGCGCACCCCCGAATACAACGAGCTGTTTGGCGGCGATCCCATGTGGATCACCGAATCCGTGGGCGGCATGGGCGAGGACGGCCGTCCCCTGGTGACCAAGTCCTGCTTCCGGATGCTGAACACTCTCTACAACCTGGGTCCTGCTCCCGAGCCCAACCTCACCGTGCTGTGGAGCGCCCATCTGCCGGAGAACTGGAAGCGCTTTGCCGCCAAGGTCTCCTGCGACACCGACGCCCTCCAGTATGAGAACGACGATGTGATGCGCCCTGTCTACGGGGACGACTACGCCATTGCCTGCTGCGTGTCCGCCATGCGCGTTGGCAAGGATATGCAGTTCTTCGGCGCCCGGGCCAACCTGGCCAAGCTGGTGCTGCTGGCCATCAACGGCGGCCGGGACGAGCTCAAGGGCGACCAGGTGGGCCCCAAGATGCCCGTCTGGAACGAGGAGTACCTGGACTATGACGCCCTTATCGAGCGGATCGACTTCTACCGTCCCTGGCTGGCAAAGACCTACGTCAACGCCATGAACATCATCCACTATATGCACGACAAGTACGCTTATGAGAAGAGCCAGATGGCCCTTCACGACTCCACTGTCCGGCGGCTGATGGCCTTCGGCATTGCAGGCATGAGCTGCATGGCCGACTCCCTCTCTGCGGTGAAGTACGCCAAGGTCAAGTGCCTCCGGGACCCCGAGACCGGCCTGGTCACCGACTTTGAGATTGAGGGGGACTTCCCCAAGTTTGGCAACAACGACGACCGGGTGGACCAGATCGCCTGTGAGCAGGCTGAGAAGTTCTACCACGCCCTGTGCCAGTATTCTCTCTACCGTCAGGCCAAGCACACCCTGTCCATCCTGACCATCACCTCCAACGTGATGTACGGCAAGAAGACCGGCAACACTCCCGATGGCCGCAAGCACGGCGAGCCCCTGGCCCCCGGCGCCAACCCCATGTCCGGACGGGACACCTCCGGCGCTCTGGCCTCCCTCAACAGCGTGGCCAAGCTCAGCTATGACTACTGCCGTGACGGCATCTCCAACACCTTCTCCATCACCCCCCAGGCTCTGGGAAAGACCGAGACCGAACGGGTGGACAACCTGGTGAGCATCCTCACCGGCTACTTTGCCCAGAGCGCCCATCACCTGAACGTCAACGTCCTGAACCGGGAGACCCTGATGGACGCCTACGAGCATCCCGAGAAGTACCCCAGCCTGACCATTCGAGTGTCCGGGTACGCTGTGAACTTCTACAAGCTCTCCCGGGAACAGCAGCGGGAGGTCATTTCCCGGACCTTCCACGTGTCCCTGTAACGCCATGAAAGGAAGAGTCCATTCCATCCAATCCCTGGGGGCGGTGGACGGCCCCGGGGTCCGGTATGTGGTATTTTTGCAGGGGTGTCCTCTCCGGTGCGCCTACTGCCACAACCCCGACACCTGGGACTTTGCCGGAGGAACCGAACGGGAAGCCGCCGAGCTGGTGAAGGAGATCTGCCGCTTCAAGCCCTATTTTGGCACAAAGGGCGGAGTTACCGTCTCCGGCGGAGAGCCCTTGCAGCAGGCCGCCTTTGTGGAGGAGCTGTTTTGCCTGCTCCATAAGGAGGGCATCCACACCGCCCTGGACACCTCAGGCGTGGGGGACCTGACCGCCGCCCACCGGGTGCTGGAGCACACGGACCTGGTGCTGGGGGATTTGAAATTCGCCACCCCAGAGGAGTACAAAACCCATTGCCGGGCGGACATGGAAAAGATCCTGGCCTTTTACCGGCTGACCGCAGAACTTGGTGTGCCCCTGTGGGTCCGCCACGTGGTGGTGCCGGGGCTAAACGACACCCTGGAAGACATGGGCAAGATCAAAGCCCTGGCGGCCTCCTTCCCCAACCTGGAGAAGATCGAATGGCTGCCCTTCCACAATCTGTGCCTGGAAAAATACCAAGCTATGGGGATCCCCTTCCCCCTGGAAGGCACGGAGAACATGGACGACCAGCACTTGGAAGAACTGGCACAAAATCTAAACGCCGAAGGCACTTAAAAGTTTCGCCAGCCTTTTCAAAGGCTGCAGGGTGTGGGGCAGAGCCCCACGGCCTTAACCGGCGCAAGCCGTCAAGCAAACAAGTGAGCAGGGCGCACGCGCCGCAGGCGATAGCCCTGGGAGCGTTCCTGCCCCAGGAACCTCCCTCAACAAAAGCAACTCAAAAGACCCGGACCCTCCGGGTCTTTTTCTTTGCCCTCCTCTTTCCGCCGGCTGTGTTTTGGGGTATAATAGTCCGAAGAACTGGGACTTCCCCCCCAGGGCACGCCCGGGCCTATGCTCTTTGCGCCGTGCGGCTCGGGGCGCGGATTTTTTCCGGCTGCGCCGAGCAAGGTCGTGGAGCTCCGCTCCACACCTGCCAGCTTTTTTAAAAAAAAGCTGGGCAAAAAACTTTTTGTTTTGGAGTACCTCTCTATGAAGCATATTTTACTCATTGCCACCGGCGGCACCATCGCCTCTCGGAAAACCAATCAGGGCCTGACGCCTCAGCTCACCCCGGAAGAGCTGCTCCGCTATGTCCCCGATGCCGCCGCTCTTTGCTCTATCGACACGGTCCAGCCCATCAATCTGGATTCCACCAATATTCGTCCGGAACATTGGCTGTTGCTCTCCCGACTCATTGAGGAGCAGTATGACCATTACGACGGCTTTGTGATCTGCCACGGCACGGACACTCTGGCTTACACGGCCTCTGCCCTCTCCTATCTGATTCAGCACACGAAAAAACCCATTGTGCTCACCGGCGCCCAGCGCTCCATTGACGAGGATACCACCGACGCCAAAACCAACCTGATGGACAGCATCCGCTTTGCCTGCTCCGGAGAGAGCGGCGTTTGTATTGTCTTTGGCAGCCATGTCATCGCAGGGACCCGGGCAAGAAAATCCCGCACCAAAAGCTACAACGCCTTCACCAGCCTCAACTTTCCCGACCTGGCCTCGGTCCACGACAGCCGGGTGGTCCGGTACATCCCCTGGACCGAATCCGGGGAGCCCCGCTTTTATCACAAGCTGAACACCCGGGTGTTCCTCTTAAAGCTCACCCCGGGCATGGCCCCCGCCGCTTTTGCCGCCGCCGGACAGCTGTGCGACGGCCTGATTATTGAAAGCTATGGTATGGGGGGCATCCCCGACCTGTACCTGGAAGAGCTGGACCAGCTGATCCGCCAGGGAAAGACCGTCATCATGGCCACCCAGGTCCCCCAAGAGGGGAGTGATCTCTCCGTCTATCAGGTGGGGCACCGGGTGAAGGAGCGCTACCGGCTCCTTGAAACCTACGACATGACCTTGGAGGCCACTGTAACCAAGCTCATGTGGGTGCTGGGCCAAACCAGCGATCCCCAGGAGATCCGGCGGCTGTTCTGTGAAACTGTCAACTACGACCTGCTGTTTTAACTGAACTTTCACCTCGGAGCTAGTCCCCGAGGACACTTAGAAATCAAATGATTTTGGAAAGGTGATGTTTCCCATGACAGACAAAACCATCGGCTTTATCGGCTTCGGCAACATGGCCCAGGCCATGGCCCAAGGATTCCTCCGGGGCGGAGTGCCGGGGACGTCCATCTGTGCCTGCGCCAAGCACTGGGACAAACTCCAGCGCACCGCTGGAGAACTGGGGGTGGTCCCCTGCCAGGACAGCCTGGAGGTGCTGGAACGCTCCGACCTGCTGGTTCTGGCGGTAAAACCCTACCTCATTGAGGAAGTGCTCTCCCCCCTTCGGGACAAGCTGGAGGGCAAAGTGGTGATCTCCGTGGCTCTGGGCTGGCTGTTCGACCGGTTTGAACAAGCTCTGCCCGCCGGCATCCACCACCTGAGCATCATGCCCAACACCCCTGTGGCCATCGGCGAAGGCGTGGTGCTGCTGGAGGAAACCCACTCCCTCTCCCAGGAGGAGTTCACCCAGACTGGGGAGCTGCTGGCTTTGCTGGGCACGGTGGAGACAGTCACCGCGGCTCAGATGGGCATTGCTGGAACCCTCAGCGGCTGCGGTCCCGCCTATGCCGCCATGTTCCTGGAGGCCTTGGGCGATGCCGGCGTGCTCCACGGCCTGCCCCGGGAGGTGTCCTACCGCTTGGCAGCTCAGATGCTGGCAGGCACCGGCAAGCTTCACCTGGCCACGGGCCGTCACCCCGGCGCCATGAAGGACGCCGTCTGCTCCCCTGGAGGCTCCACCATCCGTGGGGTGGATGCCTTGGAGCGCCATGCTTTCCGCTCCAGCGTCATAGATGCCATCACCGCTGCTGTGGGCAAAGAGCACTGAGGCCGCTCCCTCCTGGAACCACGTCCATTTTTCTAAAAAAAGGGTTTGCCCAAGTAGCTCATCTTAACAGGGAAACCCTATCGCCCTCTATGGGCATTACCCAGAACAAATAAAACAGCCGTAAGTCATCGCTTTTGATGGCTTACGGCTATTTTTACTATGGGTTCACTCGCTAAAGTATACGAAGCCCAGGGACAATCCACACACGATTGGGCTTCCCCATGGATTGTGTTTCGAGTGCAGCTCCTTTCCTCTTACGCTGCCCATGCCATGGTCCGGGCCGTCAACTTTCAGTATCGCTTTGACTGAACAGCTCGTACACATCATGGATCTCCATAGGTTTGTGGTAATAGTATCCTTGAATGGTGTGACAGCCGGTCTGAACGGCAAGTTTATTTTCGCATTTATTTTCGACGCCTTCTATGCAAATTTTCTTTCCAAATTGGCGGAATGCATAGACCATGCCGTCGATGAGATCGGTTTTCTCCTGGGATTCTGTGGCCTCCACAATGAGAGAACGATCCATTTTGATGATGCTGAAGGGATATTGCAGCAGCATCCGCAAGGAGGAGTAGCCACTGCCAAAATCATCCAGTGCGACTCGAATGCCAAGCTGCTGGCATTGATTTAAATAAGTTTTCAGCTCATCCGACTGCTCATCCAGACAGCTCTCCGTCAATTCCGCCACCACGCCATCCCCGGGGAGATGGTACTTTTCCAATGTTTCCTTCATAAATGGAATTAGCTGTGGATCTGAGAGCTGCTGCAGGCTGACATTAAAACTCAAGTACAGCTTTGGATAAAAGCTTCTTAGCCGAACGCAGGTGCGCACGGTCTCCTCAAATACCCAGCGCCCCACCGCGCAGATCAGATGGCTCTGCTCCAAAATGGGAACAAACACCGTGGGAGAAATATCCTTTCCCTGATAACTCCAGCGAAGCAGCAATTCTCCGCCCACGATCGTACCATTTTGGGCCGACACCACTGGCTGTACAACCACACGGAAATTGGCCATATCATTCTTCACATCATGCCCAAGGGCCAGTGTCATATTGGCAGTGTATTGCAGGCGATCCAAATCCTCCAGAGCGTATGTAATATAATTTTGTCCCACAGATTGCTTTGCCAAACGGATCAAGTCTATCAAACTGGAAATCAGGTTGCCTGTATGAAGTCCTGGAGCAGGATACTCTATGGTGGCAAAGGAGCACGGATTGGTGGGATGGATGCCATTCTCCACAAAGTACTCCTCAACAACCCTGCGAATCTCATGCACCAGTGACTCTTGGGATTCATTGAGACAATATGGTTTGACTATGGCCATAAACCGGACGCCGTCCAGGCGGAAAAAGGACATTTTCCAGCTGAACCGCTCCATCAGCAGATTGGAAAACTGTTTGAGCAGGTGGTCGCCGTATGCACGGCCTCTCGTTCGATTTAACTCTGTAAATCCATTCAATGAAAAGCCAATAATCAGAGTTTGTTCCTTGCGGCTTTCTATTTCTTGAATATGCTGAATGGCCGCATGCTCCCGCGGGAAACTGGTGATGGGATCAATCACCAGTTCGATATCCTGATGAGTGATTCGTCCGGCAATAAAGGAAGGTCTTGTCTTTCCCTCTTCCCAGATCATAACAGCAAAACAGCGGACCAACAGATTATTCCCATAGACATCCTTGATGCGGTACTTCGTATCGTGAATCTGGCGTTTTTCCTGGATCATTCTCGCAAAATCGTTTAAAAACAGCTCCCGATATTCTTGTTCCGTAATCCGATTCGCCCAGTGATGCACAAGATCCGAAACCAGATTGCTTTCAAATCCGAAGTCCTCTTTCATGTTATCGGAAATGTAGTACAAATCCTTTTTTAGATCTCCCATATAGAAGTAACAGGAGCTGTTATCCTCTGTCATCGCTCTGATGACTGCCCACATGTCGTGGTATGCCGTTCCCAAAAACGCCTGAAGATTGTCCGGCATACTGCTGGGCTGACCGTCGGGGGACAGGGCCGCGAGGGTGCGCAACTTGGAAATACGACGATCCGCCGCGGGATGTTGCTCATAATAGTCCTGCTTATCTTCATACATGGACTGGTCTGCGTACTGAATCAGTGCTTCCAAATCCAAGGGAGCCTTGTCAGACCAGGCATATCCAACCGCAATATGGTATTCCGCTTTTTTAATGACCTGTTTGAGCAACAGCACGGAACGTATAAAGAGATCATTGGGACAATCCAGACACAACACAACAAATTCGTCGCCGCCTGTACGGAATATGTGTTCCGTACCCATGACTTGGCCAATCATCTGATAGCATTGCCGAATCAATTGATCGCCGGCCTCATGGCCTTTGCTGTCATTCACCTGCTTCAAACCGGTGACATCACAGTAAATGACCCCTAAGCTCGACAGCGCATCGGTGGTGTAATATCGTTCTAGGGCATGGCGGTTCCATGCCCCTGTCAGGGGGTCGTGATAGCTGAGTCGATTGAGCTCCAGCAACAGATCTCGCCGCTTGAGAAAGGTGAAGATAAAATAGCCAACCACGCGAATGAAGGTTGTGATGAGGGGAACCATGCCAGGGTCAGGATTATCCACCCCAAAAAAGCCGATCTGCTTGTCCTCATTTTTAATGACTCCCAAAGCAAGGGACTTGATGCCCTGGGGCTTGAGAAGTGCATAGGTGGAAGGATACGCTGTACGCATCTCTTCAATATCCGAAAAGACAATGGTTGGCGAATCTTGAAACAACGCAATCCACCAGGAAACATCCGAAGCTGGAATCGTTTTCAAGATCTCAATTTGAGGAACCACACCCTCGGCACACCATTCGTAGGTGTTGTGAGCGTAGTTGCCGTCCAGCTCGAAAATATAGGCTCTGTCACAGGAGAAAGTTTTACCCAAAAAAGACAGTAATCTGTTGACAGATTCTTCGGGAACGGTTGTGGAGAATATAAACTGGAGACATTGGCTCAAAACATTTTCCAAACGGGCATAGTAGTACGGCGTTTGGCATGCTAAATCTGCGCTGGCATCAAGTGCAAACTCTACACGATAACGCTTTCCGTCATGCTCCAACATGGTATCCTTGATAAGAAACCGCTTGTCCAACACGGGATTGTAATGAACCCACGATTCAAAATATCCTGGCTTGAGCTTGTGATTATTACAAAATGAGCACTTGCTCTTGCTGTTCTGAAGCACACAATGGCACTTTTTCCCTTGATATTTCTGGTCGTCAGAAATATTGAGCGCTTTTCTCAAGTGGGTATTCATGTAGATGAGCTCATCGGTATCCATGTCGGTCACATAGACAAACTCGTCTAGATTCTCAAAAAACTCCCAGATTCCGTTCATATATCAACTCCACCTCTTGGCCTCCACCTCGATATCCCCAATAATTTTTGTTTAATTTGTGAAATAATTAGGGGAATTATATAATTATAATAGCCGTTTTACTCAGTCATGTCAACGATAGAAATGTATATTGTCAAAAAGAAGTTATTCCAGAAACAACCCATTTTGCATTTGCCGGGAAGCCACAAGGCCGGATTTCTCTTGGCACAGCTGACTATGCGGAATACGGATGGCGAAAAAATGCTGGAAATCATCGTCTTTCAAAGCAGATTCCCCAGCACAAAAAAGACGATCAGGACTGCAGGAACCAAAAAGGGAGGCTGTGTTTTTCCACAGCCTCCCTTCACAGGATCAACTAGGATGCTCACGAGTAGGGAACTGCCAAAGAATGCAGCCGCTCCTTTTTTTGCTGCTTTAGGAGATCTCCCGCTCTGCGAAATAGTCGCTCTTCAAGGTGTCCACGGACACTTGCTCCTTCTGGCTCACCTGGGCGGTAATCTCCTTCATTTCGGAAGTGACTTCCCCGGTATAATCGTTGGTGTAATAGGTCTCCCCATCGTACCAGGCGGAATTGGGGAAGCAGACCACTCCGCCCTGATCCCCAAAGATGTCATCCCCCATGTAGTACTGGAATTCCGCGTCCAAACCGAACAGATTGGCAATAGTGGGGGCAATATCCACCGCTGAGACGTATTTTTCCACCTTTTGGGGCTCCTCGCCCTTGGCGTAGTAGAAACAGGGAGTCCGATACAGCTCCGGACTGTCCTCCTCCACGCCCTTTAGCTCCTGCAAAAACTCCTTGTCCGTCATGTACTTGCCGTAATGGTCGGTGTAAAACCACAGCACCGTATCTTCCAGCTTACCCTCTTCCTCCAGCCGGGCCACCAGCTCACCCACAAATTGATCGGTCTCCATGGCATGGGCCACCGCCAAGGTGTACTCCTCCATATTGGCGCTGCTGCCCGTCACTCCCGACTGGGCCACCGCTGCTTCCGCCGCCTCCAGGTGGGGATCGGAGATGGCGCTCATCTCGTCGGTATAGGGGCCGTGACCGGAATAGGTGATGATATAGGTGAAGTAATTGCCCTCCGGCGTCATATCCTCAAAGGCGCGGAGCATCTGGGTATCCAGCATGTAATCCTCCATGCCCATATCATACCCGCTGTGGTAAGTCATGCCCAGATTCTCATGGATGCTGCCCCGGCTATAGATACTGGGATTGGCCGGGTGGAAGGAATTGGCCGCATAGCCCTCCTGAGCAAAGAGGTTGGGCAGGGAATTGGGAAAACGATTGGTAAAGTACACGCTGTTGGACAAGCCCGTCACCGAGGGCACAAGCCCGGTCAGGGAGATGAACTCCGTATTGAAGGTGCCCGCCGAGAGGAACAGCGGCGTATAGTGATGGACAAAATCCGTGCCCTCCTGCTGAAGCTTGTAGAGATTGGGCATGTACTCCGGAGTCAGCAGCCAGGTGTCCACGGATTCCATCATCACCAAGATCAGGTTTTTCCCCTCAAACAGGCCGGTCATCTCATTTTCCCCGCTGACCTCCTGAGCCCGCTCCTCATAGTACCGGTCCAGTTCCTCCAGCTGGATGGCGCTGCCCTCCAGGCCAAAGGACACCAGAAAATCCCGGATGGTGTACTGGTAAATGCCGGTAATCATCAGATTCCGATTGGAGTCAGTAAATTCCTTGTAGGCCTCCGCCTCGCTGCTGGGGTCGTAGGTGCTCCCCCACCACATGGTATCCGACTGGGGCAGCATGGACTGATGCAGGCACAGTACACAGGCCACCGAGCCCACCGCAGCCACTCCGGCGCCCACCCGCAGGGGCCACCGCCGCTTGCCGGGGGTATGTTTGGGAACCAATACCGCCCCCAGCGCCAGCAGGAGCATTGCCAACACAATGCAGGGGAGTAACCCCGGGCGGAGTTTGAAATAGGACCAGCTGAAGAATTTTGCGCCGTCCCCGGCAAAGTTCATGTCCGAAAAGCTGAAAAACTCCCCGAAGATGTGGAAGATCACCCCGTGAAGCACGGTGAGAAACCCAAAAAACAGGGCATAGATCCCCATGAGGATCCGCCGGGCCAGGGGCGGCAGCAACGCCGCCACCGCTGTGAGAAACAGGGACCATGCTCCGGTGAACACCAGAGCACGCCAATCCAAAAACCGGGTGCTTCCGGCAGAGCGGTAAAAATACCGCAGAGCGGAATCAAAAAGCACCAATCCGGCAAAGCAAAGGGGCAGGCTGGCCCAAGCCAGCGCTCTCCGCCACTCCTTTAATTTCGAAACCACATACAACCAAACTTTTTCCCCGGTCATAAACAAACGAACCTTCTTGCTATGTAAAAGATGTGTTAACTATACCATAATTTCTGTAAAATCACAAGAAACCTGACTTTTTTCTTCCCAAATTGCGCAAAAAAAGACCGCCGTAGCAGTACGGCAGTCCTTTTCGTCAAAGTGAGTTTCTTCATTCTCGAGAAGCGGGAGCCAACTTACTCCAGCTCCAAAGCACCGGTATACAGCTGATAGTAGGTGCCATGGAGGCCAATCAGCTGGTCGTGGGTGCCCCGCTCGATGATGCGTCCGTGATCCAGCACCATGATGGCGTCGGAGTTCTGCACCGTGCTCAGCCGGTGGGCGATGACAAACACCGTCCTGCCGGTCATCAAGGCATCCATGCCCTTTTGGACAATGGCCTCGGTGTGGGTGTCGATGGAGGAGGTAGCCTCGTCCAGGATCATCACCGGGGGATCGGCCACAGCCGCCCGGGCGATGGACAGCAGCTGCCGCTGGCCCTGAGACAGGCTGGCGCCGTTGCCGGACAGGGGGGTGTCATACCCCTGGGGCAGACGGGTGATAAAGTCGTGAGCGCCTGCCAGCTTGGCGGCGGCCATGCACTCCTCGTCAGTGGCGTCCAAGCGGCCATAGCGGATGTTGTCCATCACAGTGCCGGTGAACAGGTTGGTATCCTGAAGCACCATGCCCAGGGACTGCCGCAGGTCCGCCTTTTTGATCTTGTTGATGTTGATGCCGTCGTAGCGGATTTTACCATCGGCGATGTCATAGAACCGGTTGATCAAGTTGGTGATGGTGGTCTTGCCGGCGCCGGTGGAGCCCACAAAGGCGATCTTCTGACCGGGCTTGGCGTACAGGGTGATGTTGTGCAGCACCATCTTCGCCGGGTCGTAACCGAAGTCCACGTCATCCAGCACCACCTCGCCCTGGAGCTTGGTGTAGGTCACAGAGCCGTCAGCCTGATGGGGATGCTTCCAAGCCCAAACGCCAGTGCGCTGAGCGCACTCGGTGAGGGAGCCATCGGCATTCTCCATGGCGTTGACCAGGGTGACATAGCCCTCGTCCTTTTCCGGCACCTGGTCAATCAGGTCGAAGATACGCTTGGTGCCGGCCAGGCCCATGATCACCATGTTCAGCTGGTTGGACACCTGGCTGATGGAGCCTGCAAACTGCTTGGTCATGTTCAGGAAGGGCACCAGGATGCTGATGCTGAAAGCCAGGCCGGAAATGCTCAGGTTGGGCACGCCACTCATGAGCAGGATGCCGCCCAGCACTGCCACGCACACATACAGCACGTTGCCGATGTTGTTCAAAATGGGCATGAGCATGTTGGCATAGCGGTTGGCCTTTTCCGCGTTGTGGAACAGCTCGTCGTTGACCTTGTCAAAGTCCTCCTTGGCGCCTTCCTCGTGGCAGAACACCTTGATGACCTTCTGGCCGTTCATCATCTCTTCCACCACGCCCTCGGTGCTGGCAATGGATTGCTGCATCCGCAGGAAGTACTTGGAGGACTGGCCGCCCACCTTGCGGGTGACCATCACCATGCAGAAGATTCCAAACAGGATCATCAGGGTCATCCACACGCTGTAATACAGCATGATGCCCAGCACCGTCACAATGGTCACACCGGAGATGATGAAGTTGGGCATACTCTGGGAGATCATCTGGCGCAGGGTGTCGATATCGTTGGTGTAATAGCTCATCACGTCGCCGTGATTGTGGGTGTCAAAATACTTGATGGGCAGATCCTGCATGCCGTTGAACATCTGCACGCGCATCTTGGCCAGGGAACCCTGGGTGATCACAGCCATCAACTGGTTATAGGTGGCGCCGGCCACCAGGCTCAGCCCGTAGAGCACCACCAGAATGCCCACCAGCCGGAACAGCTGACCGGACACCGCAGCCCAATCGCCGTTCTGCCAGCTCTGCTCCACCAGAGCGATGACATTCTGCATGAAGATGGAGGGGATGGAACTGATGATGGCGTTGGCCAAAATGCACACCAATGTAATGGGAAGCATCACCGGGTAGAACCGGAACAGCATTTTAATCAACCGCAAAAGGACGTCCTTGCGCTGGCCCTTTTCCAGGGGAGCGCCACCGTGTCTGGGCATTGGCATTAGGCTTCCTCCTCCTTTCCCTGGGTGGAGGTCCTGTTCTGAGAGGTGTAGATCTCCCGATAGACAGGACTGGTCTTCATCAGCTCCTCATGGGAACCGATGGCGGCAATGGTGCCGTTGTTCATCAAAATGATGCGGTCGGCGTCCTGCACAGAGGCCACCCGCTGGGCAATGATGATCTTGGTGGTCTCCGGGATGAACTTCCGGAAGCCCTGGCGGATCAACGCATCGGTACGGGTGTCCACCGCGCTGGTGGAGTCGTCCAGAATCAAGATCTTGGGCTTCTTCAACAGGGCCCGGGCAATACAGAGACGCTGCTTCTGGCCGCCGGACACATTGGTGCCGCCCTGCTCAATATGAGTGTCGTACTTCATGGGGAACTGCTGGATGAACTCATCCGCCTGGGACAGACGGCAGGCCTCCTCCAACTGCTCATCAGTGGCGTCGGGATTGCCCCAGCGCAGGTTGTCTTTGATGGTGCCGGAGAACAGCTCGTTCTTTTGAAGCACCACAGCCACCTGGTTGCGCAGGGTCTCCAGGTCGTAATCCCGGACGTCCACGCCGCCCACCTTCACAGAGCCCTCGGTGGCGTCGTACAGCCGGGGGATCAGCTGGATCAGCGTAGTTTTGGAGGAACCCGTACCTCCCAGCACACCGATGATCTCGCCGGACTTGATATGTAGGTCAATATCCGACAGAGAGTTGCGCTGAGCCTTCTTGGAGTACTTGAAGCTCACATGGTTGAAGTCGATGGAACCGTCCTTGACCTCCATAACGGGGTTTTCGGGGTTGTGAAGGGTGCTCTTCTCAGAGAGGACCTCCACAATACGCTCGGCGGATTCCGCAGACATGGTAATCATGACAAAGATCATGGAGAGCATCATCAGGCTCATGAGGATCTGGAAAGAATAGGTGAGCAAGGAGCTCATCTGGCCCACGTTCAAATCCAGGCCCTGGCTGGTGATGACGGTGTAAGAGCCGAAGGACAGCACAAATACCATGACCCCGTACACGCAGAACTGCATCAGGGGGTTGTTGATGGCCAGGATCCGCTCGGCCTTGGTGAAGTCCTTCCGGACGTCATCGGCAGCAGCGCCGAACTTCTGCTTCTCATAGTCCTCCCGGACGTAGGCCTTGACCACCCGCATGCCCCGGATATTCTCCTGGATGGAGGCATTCAGATTGTCGTACTTGCGGAAGACCCGGCGGAACAGGGGCATGGTCTTCCGGGTGACAAAGAACAGGCCAATGCCCAAAATGGGAATGGTAAACAGGAAAATCAGTGCCATCTTACCGCCCATGACAAAGCCCATGACAAAGGAGAAGACCAGCATCAGGGGGCAGCGCACAGCGGTACGAATGATCATCATGTAGGCCATCTGAACGTTGGTGATATCCGTGGTCAAGCGGGTCACCAAGCTGGAGACAGAAAACTTGTCGATGTTCTCAAAGGAGAAATCCTGAATGGCGTAGAACATATCCTTGCGCAGGTTGCGGGCAAAGCCGCAGCTGGCAGTGGCACAAGCGGAACCGGCCAGAGCGCCGAAGGCCAGGGACAGGACCGCCATGACAATCAGCACAGCAGCATAGCGCAGCAGCGTGGGCATGTTGATGCCCTTCTGGATCTCATTGACCAGGTTGGCGATGATAAAGGGAATGATACATTCCATAATCACTTCGCCGGTGACGAATACGGGGGCCAGAATTGACGGCTTCTTATACTCCCGTATGCTTTTCGCCAGAGTTTTGATCATAGAAAACCTTCCTTTCCGATACAATACTCCCCACAGCAGGGCTCCTCCCAAGGGAACCAACACCCGTAAACACACAAAACCGTCCAGCCCGGCTCTTTGAGGAAAAGCCGCGCCCGGTACGGATGGGGGAAACAATTTATTGTTAGGTATCGAACTAATTTTACGGCATATAGTTGCCTTTGTCAAGTGATTTTTCCAGATTTCACCCGGGAAAATAATTGCCCCTCCAGCGGCCTTGCAACGGCTATTTTGCTGTGCTATAATACTAAATAATTTTTACAAACACGTTTTTTGAAATTTACACAAAGTTCGCACCAGAACCATTTTTTATCACTTTTTTCAGGGAGGAACCGCCATGGAGGACGCCAAAAAAACAGAACTTTTTGAAAGCATGCCCATCCCCAAGGCGGTGATGAACCTGGCAATTCCCACAGTGCTCAGCTCCCTGGTGATGGTGCTCTACAACCTGGCGGACACCTACTTTGTGGGCATGCTCAACGACGCCGTGCAGAATGCCGCCGTCACCCTGGCAGCTCCTCTGCTGCTGGCCTTCAACGCCGTGAACAACCTCTTTGGCGTGGGGTCCTCCAGCATGATGAGCCGGGCTCTGGGCAAAAAGGACTATGATACCGTGTACCGCAGTTCCGCCTTTGGCTTTTACTGCGCCATCTTCGCCGGACTGCTGTTTTCCATCGGCTACACCCTGTTCCAGACCCCCCTGCTGAATCTGCTGGGCGCCACTCAGGAGACCATCGGCACCACCATGGGCTATGCCCGGTGGACCGTGACCTTCGGCGCAGTGCCCGCCATCCTCAACGTGGTGATGGCCTATCTGGTCCGGGCGGAGGGCGCCTCGATGCACGCCAGCATCGGCACCATGAGCGGCTGCTTTTTGAACATCCTTCTGGACCCCGTGTTCATCCTTCCCCAAGGGCTGAACATGGGCGCTCAGGGCGCGGGATTGGCCACCTTCCTGTCCAACTGCTGCGCCTGTGTTTACTTCTTCATTCTGCTGTACTGCAAGCGCGGTAAAACCTACGTCTGCGTCAACCCCAAGATGTTCGGCTTCCGCCGTCACATTGTGCTGGGCGTCTGCGCTGTGGGCATCCCCGCCTCCATTCAAAACTTATTGAACGTCACAGGAATGAGCGTGCTGAATAACTTCACCTCCTCCTTTGGCTCCAACGCCGTGGCCGCCATGGGAATTGCCCAGAAGATCAACTCGGTCACCGTGCAGATCGCCTTGGGCCTGTCCCAGGGCATCATGCCCCTGGTCAGCTACAACTACGCCAGCGGCAACGTCAAGCGCATGAAGAAAACCTTCTTCTTTGCTGCCCGCATCGCCATTGCTTTTCTAGTATTTATGGAAGTGGCTTACTACCTGGGCGCCCGCACTTGGGTTGGCCTCTTCATGCAGGACGAGCAAATTGTAGAGTACGGCTCCCGGTTCCTGCGGGGCTTCTGTCTGGGCATGCCGTTCCTGGCCATTGACTTCTTGGGCGTGGGCGTGTTCCAGGCCTGCGGTCTGGGCAAGAATGCCTTCCTGTTTGCGGTGCTGCGCAAAGTGGTGCTGGAGATTCCCGCCCTGTTCATCCTCAACGCCCTGTTCCCCCTGTACGGCTTGGCATACGCTCAGTTTGCCGCTGAAATCGTGCTGTGCATCGCTGCCATTGTGGTGCTTTACCGGTTGTTCCGCAAATTGGAAAAACGTCAGAAACAGGCATAAAACGAAAAAGTTTTTCGGGCGCCTTTTTTCAAAAAGGCGCGACCTTAAAAAACTGCGTGAAGCGCAGATAAAAAACCAGGCCCCTCAGCCGCACGCACCCGTAGGGTGATAGGCTGAGGGGCCGAATCTTTTGTGCCAAGCAAAAAAGGACATCCAAGCCAAAAACTTGGGTGTCCTTTTACGGTTTGTAAAAGAGGGCCGCTCCCAGGGCTATCGCCTCCGGCGCATGCGCCCTGCTCGCTAGTTTTTTATCTGCGCTTTGCGCAGTTTTTAAGGTCGCGAGACGCCGTCTCGCGCTCTGCAGCCTTTGAAAAGGCTGGCGAAACTTTTGTGTTAATCGCTTCTTACAGCGCCTTCTCCAAGGCGTCAATGACAATCTTCAACGCCTTGATCCGGGCGTACTTCTTATCCACCGACTCCAGAATGTGCCAGGGGGCATAGGTGGTACTGGTCTTTTGCAGCATCTCGTCCACTGCCTGCTCGTACAGGTCCCACTTCTCCCGATTCCGCCAATCCTCGTCGGTAATCTTCCACTGCTTGGACGGCGTATTCTGCCGCTCGGTAAAGCGCTCCAGCTGGGTATCCTTGTCGATCTGCACCCAGAACTTCAGAATCACGGCACCCCAGTTGTGCAGCTCCTGCTCGAACTCGTTCATCTCATAATAGGCCCGCTGCCAATCGTTCTCGGAGCAGAACCCTTCCAGCCGTTCCACCATCACCCGGCCGTACCAGGTGCGGTCGAAGATGGCGATATGGCCCGTTTTGGGCAGCCTTGTCCAGAACCGCCACAGGTAGTGCCTGGCCTTTTCGTGAGGCTCCGGGCTGGCGATGGGGTGCACCTCAAAGCCTCGGGGATCCAACGCCCCGGTCAGCCGCTTGATATTGCCGCCCTTACCTGCGGCGTCCCAGCCCTCATAGCAGATGATCACCGGCACCCGCTTGCGATACAGCCGGTTGTGCAGCTGGCCCAGCTTCTCCTGCAGCTCCTTGAGCTGGGTCTTGTACTCCTCCTCGGTGAGAATCTTGCCCTCCAGGGGCACATCCTTGAGCTTGGGCATCTTCACCAGGGGGAAGGCATTTTGCAGCAGGGGCACTGCCAGGCTCTCGTTGTGCAGGGCGGTATCAATGGCCATGCACAGAGTCTCCAACACCTGCAGCTCTGCAAATTTCTTGGACTTGGAGTCAATGATATACCAGGGCGCGCTGGGCACGTTGGTGTCATCCAGGTAACGGTCAAAGGTCTCCAGGCACTTGTCGTAGTGCTTGTTCTGCCACCGGTCCCCCTCGCTTACCCGCCAGGCGGTATCCTTGTCAGCAAGCAGGGTTTCGATCCGGCTCTCCTGCTCCTTTTTGCTGATGTGAAAAAACAGCTTCAGCACCAAATAGCCGTTGTCGGTGAGGGACCGCTCAAACCGCTTGACGCTGTCCACTCGCTGGGCATAGGCCTTGTCGTCCATGCCTTCGTGGAGCCGCTCCCGCATGATCTGATCCATCCAGCCAGAGTCCAGAAAGGTGAACTTCCCGGCCTCGGGGATCTTCTCAAAGAACCGGTACAGGAAGGGCATGCGAGCCTCCTCCTGGGTGGGGGTGGAGGGCATGGAGAACACCTTGAAAAACCGCGGGTCAATATTCCGGATGATCTGCCCAATGGCGCTGCCCTTACCGGCGGCGCCCCAGCCTTCGATGAGCACCAGCACAGGCAGCTTTTTCTCCTTTAGCTTCATCTGCTGCTGGCTCAGCTTTTCCTGGGCGGCTTTCACCCGCTGCTTCAGCTCGTCGCTCTCGGGCTTTTCCGGGCGGATCCAATTCTTTAACATGGTCGTCACCTCTGTCCCCGGGCCGGGCCCGGATGATTGTCATGGGACTATTATAGCAAGTATTGTCCAGAATTGCAGCATATTTTCAAATTTTTTTGGGAAAACTTCCCTTTACACCCACTGCTCGTCCATGGCCTGCATGGCGGGGAGGATCTCCGCCGCCAGTTCCTGGACGGTGATGCCCAACTCCTGAGCACCCTGGGAGATCACCTCCCGGGAGCACCCGGCGGCAAACTTCTTATCCTTGAACTTCTTCATCACGGACTTGACCTCCATGCCCTCAAAGCCGGTGGGGCGCATCAGCGCCGCCGCCCCAATGAGCCCGGTAAATTCATCGGCGGCAAAGAGGTACTTCTCCATGAGGCTTTCCGGCTTCACATCGGAGCAGAGCCCATAGCCATGGCACACCACCCCGTGGATCACCTCCGGGTCGATGTCCAGCTCGGTCAGCAGCTGCTGAGCCTTTTTGCAGTGCTCCTCGGGCCACTGTTCAAAGTCGATGTCATGTAGGATCCCCACGGCCTGCCAAAAGTCCTCTCGACCGGGATCGTGGACCTTGGCCAGTTCCCCCAGGACCCAACCAACGGTCCTGGCGTGATGCAGGTGGAACTCCTCTTGATTGTACCGCGCCACAAGCTCCATAGCCTGAGCGGGAGTGGGAATCATACTCATAGAAAACGCCCCTTTTGTTTTTTCTCCATGATACTCCCCTGGCTGGAAAAGCGCAAGGCCGCGCCTTGCCTTTGAGGGTGGAAACTGGTATAATAAATTTTACTATTTAAATCCGACAAAAGGAGGACGGGCGCTGTGGGAACCACCGGCAAGAAAAAAGTCATTGCTGAGACGGGCCGCAGGCCCGTCTTTTTTGATTTATCACGGTAACGGAGGGAAGCAGAACCATGAAAGAGTTATTGAAGAAACATTCCCTAATGCGTGGGGCCTGGAAACTGCTGCTGGTACTGGCGGGCAACACCCTGTACGCCCTGGGGGTTGCCCTGTTCCTGCTACCGGCGGGCTTGATCACCGGTGGTACCACGGGCTTGGGCCTGGTGGCGGAGCATTTTTTCCACGTGCCCCTGACGGCTTTTGTGGCAGTGTTTAACCTAGCCATGTTCCTGGTGGGACTGCTGGTGCTGGGCAAGGTATTCGCCCTGACCACCATCATCAGCTCCTTTTACTACCCCTTTATCCTGGAGGTGATCCAGCGGACCATTGGGGAGGTCCGGCTGACAGACGACCCTCTTTTGGCCACGGTGCTGGCCGGCCTGATGATCGGCGCGGGAATTGGCATGGTGATCCGGGCAGGAGCCTCCACCGGCGGTATGGACATCCCGCCCCTGGTGCTCCAGAAAAAGCTGAACATCCCGGTGTCCCTGTCATTGTACGTCTTTGACTGCGGAATCCTGCTGCTGCAGGCGCTGTTCTCCAACGTGGAGCAGGTGCTTTACGGTTTGGTTTTGGTGCTGCTGTACACCCTGACCTTGAACAAGGCCTTGATGCTGGGCACGGGCCAGATGCAGCTGAAGGTCATCAGCAGCCACTATGAGGAAATCAGCCGGGAGATTCAGCAAAAGATGGACCGGGGAGTCACCCTGTTCACCAGCGCGGGGGGCTACGCCGGTCAAGAGGGCTCCACGGTGCTGACGGTGGTGGACCGCCGGGAGCTGCCCAAGGTCACCGAGCTGGTAAGCCAGGTGGACCCCGATGCATTTATGGTGGTCAGCCAGGTCAACGAGGTCCGAGGACGGGGCTTTACTCTGCCCAAGCGCTATATGCACTGACCCTTGACAAACATTCTGGCGCTGGGTATCATCATCTTAATCTAGTAAGAGGATGGGAGGAGTTTCAATGGTTCCAGTACTTTGGGCCGCAGGAGGAACGGGCTTTACCTTTTTCATGACCGCTCTAGGAGCTGCCATGGTATTCTTTTTCCGTAAACAGGTGTCCCAGGGGGCCCAGCGGGTGTTTTTAGGCTTTGCCGCCGGGGTGATGATCGCCGCGTCGGTGTGGAGTTTGCTGATCCCCGCCATGGAGGAGGCCGAGAACCAAGGCGTGCCGGGCTGGCTGCCCACAGCGGGGGGCTTCCTGCTGGGGGTGGGGTTCCTCATGGCCTTGGACAGCGTCATGCCCCACCTGCATCTGGGCGCCGACAAGCCGGAGGGCCGCTCTTCCACCTGGCGGCGCACTACACTGCTGCTCTTTGCCGTCACCCTCCACAACATTCCCGAGGGCATGGCGGTGGGCTTTACCTTTGCCCTGGCCGCCCAGCACAGTGACAATCCCGCCGCCTACACAGGAGCTCTGGCCCTGGCCATCGGCATGGGCATTCAGAACTTCCCCGAGGGCGCGGCCATCTCCCTGCCCCTGCGGCAGGAGGGCCTTCCCGCCGGGAAAAGCTTCCTCTATGGAGCCATGTCAGGCGTTGTGGAGCCCATCTTCGGCATTCTAGCCGTGCTGGTGGCCGGCAGCATCCAGCCCCTGCTTCCCTGGCTGCTGGCCTTTGCCGCCGGCGCCATGATGTACGTGGTGGTGGAAGAGCTGATCCCCGAAGCTCATCTGGGCGAGCACTCTAACATCGGCACCCTGGGAGTTATGGCCGGCTTTTTGGTGATGATGATTTTGGACGTGACTTTGGGATAACCACCTCAGAAAACCCACAGAAAAAGAGCGCTGCATGGAATACTTGCAGCGCTCTTTCTATATCCCAAAAATCACTCCACCACAACTGCCTGCATGCCAACGCCTTTATAAGCACGTTCCACCTGCTCCTTGGGATAGGCCACTTGCTTCCCAGCCAGAGGATCGTTGAACAGGTAGCTGTCCTCCGTCTCGCCGGTGAGCAGCAAGCAGTGCAGGGGGTAGATCCAGGTGAAAGGTTCCCCCGTATCCTGAAGGGTGTACTGGGTGGAAAGGGTGGGCTCCTCCATATCAATGGTGGCCCAGAGCATCACCGGAACCCCTCGTTCAATGTACTCCGCGCACAGCTTGTCCAGAGAGACCCCGGAAAGCTCCTGGACCTCCAGGTCACTGCCCCGGTCCTGCAAAAGCTCTTCCACGGCCCCGGCTATCACCGGCGCATAACAGCCCCAGCCGCTGTCCTCATAGGGGCTGCCCAAAAAGACATCCCAGGGGCTGTCACCCACCAGCTGCCCCGCTTCATTCTCATAAGGGGCGTCCCCCTGGGGGAGGTAGGTGTCGATAAACTCCTCCACCGTGATATCCACCCCTTCGTACTGCAGGGCCATCACTGCGGTGACGCTTTCACAGCCAGTGGGGTACTTGTCCCGCTGGTCGATGTAGGGAACGTCCAGTCCCTCACCCACCAGGGCGTTCTTGATGGAAAGCCCTGTGGTCCCCCCTTCGGCCATCAGCATACTCATCGCCGGGGACGCTGCCAACAGCACCAGCAGGACTCCTGCAGCAAAGAGGCACAACAGCCACAGCAGCATCACCCGCTTGGGCTGCACACTGCTCCGCCTGTGGTGGCGTTTAACCATGATCTGAGTCCTTTCCATACTTCTCCCGCCTTCCCGTCTTTTTACACATTAGACGGGGGAACTGTGGAAAACGTCAGATGGTTTTTTCTTTTTTTGGGATCTTTCCGCCAAATTTTGTGCATCAAAAAAGCCCCCCATTTCGGGAGGCTTTTCTTTGTTTTGTTTACAGGAACTGCATGGGATCCACGCGGGTGCCGTTCTGATAGACCTCAAAGTGCAGGTGAGGTCCGGTGACGTTACCGGTGGCGCCCTCATAGCCGATCACCGTACCGGCAGTGACATACTGGCCGGTGGACACTGCCACGGAGCTCATGTGAGCATACCGGGTGGTGTAAGTGCCGTTGTGGTAGATCAGCACGTAATAGCCCCAGGACATACCCCAGCTGTCAGTGGAGTTTGCCTCGATGACCTGGCCGTCAGCGGCGGCCACGATGGGAGTACCGTAGGGACCGGCGATATCCAGACCCTTGTGGCCGGGATAGCCGTTGAATCCGGCGGAGATGTACGTGACACCGGGCAGGGGCCAAATGGGATTGAACCCTGCGGTTCCACCGCCCCCGGTGGGATAGGTAATGCTGCCAGAGCTACCGGAGCTGCTGGAACCACTAGAGCTGCCGTTGTTCTGGGCGGCCTGCTGAGCGGCCTCTTCCGCAGCCTTCTGGGCGGCGATGGCCTCCTGAATCTTCTGCTCGGCTTCGGCCAGCTCGGCCTCATTGGCCTCCAACTGGTTCTCCGTGGCGCCCTCGGCTCCCTGGATCTCTACAATGGCCGCAGCGTTTTCCTCATAGAGCTGGTCCAGTTCCTTCTGCTTGTCCTCCAAGGACTTCTGCAGCTCGGCCACCTCTTTTTTCTGAGCTTCACACTCCTCGCGGTCAGCGCTGGTCTCCTCCATATAGGCTTCCAGCTTATCCACCAGCTCCTGATCGTGGGCCGTCATGGTCTCGATCATCGTGGCCCGGGCGGTGAACTCCGACAGGCTCTCGGAATCCAGCAGGATCTCCAAGGTGCTGATATTGCCCGCGGTGTACAGGGCCACCAGACGCTCTTTGAAATCGTCAATGGTCCCCTGGATCTCCTCCTCGGACTTGTCCAGCTTCATGGTCAACTCGTTGATGCTCTCGTTCAAATCGTTGATGTTCTGGCGGGTGGTGTCAATCTGCTCCTGCACAACGTCGATCTGCTGCTGCAGGTTTTCCTGCTCCGCCTGCTTCTGTGCTTCATCGTTGCGCAGCTGCTCCAGCTGAGACTCCAAACTTTCCTTCTCCGCCTGCAGTCTGCTCTGTTCGGCCTGAATCTCCGCCACGGTCTGGGCAGATACGCTCAGGGGCGTCACCGCCGCCACACACAGAGTCATCAATCCGCAGAACAAACGCTTTCGAAATTTTCTGTTCATCAAAATGCTTTTCCTCCTTGCCAGCATCCTGCCTTGCAGCATGCCAAAAGACTGAAGCGTAATTTACATAAACTCAAAGCTATGGGTCATTGTAAACCACAAAGGAGGATTTATTTTTCTATGAGAGAATTAATCTGTTAATTTATTTCAAAATTGTTACAAACTCACCCGTCCTCCCCCATATCTTGGGGATTTTGAGGCAAACAGAAAAAATCTCTCAACAGGTTCAGCACCTGGGCAGGACCGGTGAAATCCAGCTCCGTTTCCACCCCCAGCACATGCACTTCCAACTGGGCCCGGCCGTCGGATTGGCTTTCTATATGAAAAGGCGGATCGTCCTCTCCAAAACTCATCCGCCTGCCTTGATAGTCCACAATCACGCATCCTACCACCGTCAACAGCACCGCAAGGGAGAACCCCAGGGATATGACAAAAATGCGCCGTCTTTTTCCTTTCATCCGTGCAAACCACCTCTTTGGAGATAGAGTTCCCCTTTTTCAGCGGTTTTATCAACAGCGGAAGAATCACATGCAGTTTTGCAGGGCACGGCCAATGGCCTCGCCCACCAGCTGACCAGAATACCGAGCCTCGCTGACCGTGTTCACCTCAGTGCCCACCTCCACCAACATGCTGCCGGGCGTTGCATTCATATTGTATTTGGAGTTGGAGAAATTCAGCGGCCGGGCCAGACCGGGGAACAGCTCCTGCAGCTGCTGCTGGACCCGCAGCGCCAGGCGCAGATTCTCCTCCCACCGGGGGAAATCCCCCCAGCTGCCGTCAGCGTCGCACCCGGCAATGAGCATCACCTGAGCGGCCTTTCTGCCGTCGATGGTCACGGTGGGCTTGTATTTGACCCCGCTGTCCGTGGTCATGGAATCTCGGTGGACATCAATGGTCACCTGGATGGTGGGATACTGTTCCAAATTCTTTTGCAGCACCTCCCAGGAGCGGTTGTAGGAGCCATTGTACAAAGTGTCGTTGACCGTGGTGTCGTGAATGACCCCAAACCCCATGGCCTCCAGCGCTTCTTTCAGGGCCTCCCCGGCGGCCACCACGCTTTGGGAGGAATCCTCCGTGCGGGTGTCCATATCCGTGTAGTAAAAACCCGTATAGCTCTGGGAATAAGCCTCGCTGGTGTGGGTGTGGTAAATGAGAATCTCCGGCGTGCCGTCCCCCTTCAGCTGCACAGAGGGGGATTCCTCCAGGGCAGCGTTCAGGTCCGTGCCTGAGCCGGTGGAATCCTTCACGTAGAAATTCGCCACCTGGGTCCCCCCGGAGAGCTGGATCTCCTCCACCGGGGCGTAATTCCGAGTGGGGTCGGGCGTCACTGAGACTTGGGGCTCCAAGGGCTGGGTGAGTTTTACCACGCCGTCATCCGGCAAGGGCAGGTCCGGGGTGGGAGAGGGACTGGCACTGGGAGTGGTACTCTCTCCAGTCTCCTGGGCCTGCATGCCTGCGGCAAACAACAGGGCGTCCCCGCCCTCGCTGCCGGCCCACTGGGTGAACTTGCCCCCCACACACCACAGGCACACTGCCAAGGATGCCAGGATGGCCAATCGTTGTAAAAATCGCGTCCATTTCCGTTTCATAGAAAGCTCCCTTTTCCACGGGGGATTTTGCAGAATTTTGCTTGCATTGATTAACAAATATTAGTATAATAAAATGAAATATTATCACTTCAACAACATTTGGAGGATCTGACTATCGAAGAAGCGCCAAAAGGAAACCACCGTGCTCTCACCGGGGCGCGGCACAGAGAAAGGAGTTTGCAGTATGTCCATCTATTCGGAGATCAAGCCGGAGGTGCGTGCTCTGGCGGAAAAATGTGTGCAGAACAATTACATCGACCCCGAACTGTACGTCAAGTATGACGTCAAACGGGGTCTGCGGGATCTCAACGGCAAAGGCGTCCTCACCGGACTGACCAATATTTCCGAGATCATCTCCAGCAAAACCGTGGACGGCAAAAGCGTCCCCTGCGAGGGCGAGTTGTACTACCGCGGCTACAGCGTGGAAGAGCTGGTGCGCCGCCAGCCCAAGGACGATCACTTTGGGTTTGAGCGCACGGCCTATCTGCTGCTGTTTGGCGATCTGCCCACCCAGGAGGATCTGCGGACCTTCTGTGAGCTGCTCTCCTTCTACCGGACACTGCCCACCAGCTTTGTGCGGGACATCATCATGAAGGCGCCCAGCAGCGACATGATGAACACCCTGGCTCGCAGCGTGCTCACCCTCTATTCCTATGACGAAGAGGCCGAAGATATTTCCATTCCCAACGTGCTGCGGCAGTCCATGCAGCTGATCGCCCTGTTCCCGCTGCTGTCCGTCTATGGCTATCAGGCATACCGTCACTACCACGACGGTCAGAGCTTGTTCATTCATCAGCCGGACCCCAAGCTCTCCACGGCAGAGAACATCCTGCGGATCCTGCGTCCGGACTGCTCCTACACAGAGCTGGAAGCCCGTGTGCTGGACATCGCTCTGATTCTCCACGCAGATCACGGCGGCGGCAACAACTCCACCTTCACCACCCATGTGGTGACCTCCTCCGGCACGGACACCTATTCGGCCATCGCAGCGGCTTTGGGCTCCTTGAAGGGCCCCAAGCACGGCGGCGCCAACATCAAGGTGGTCAAGATGTTCGAGGACATCAAGCAGCACGTGAAGGACTGGAACGACGACGAGGAGCTCTCAGCCTATCTGGGCAAGCTGCTGCACAAAGAGGCCTTTGACAAGGCTGGCCTGATTTACGGTATGGGACACGCGGTGTACTCCCTGTCGGACCCTCGTGCCAAGATCATGGCCCGGTTTGTGGAGGGGCTTTCCAAGGAGAAGGGCCGCGGGGACGAGTTCCAGCTGTACTCCAACGTGGAGCGGCTGGCTACCCAGCTCATTGCCAAGGAGCGGAAGATTTACAAGGGCGTTTCCGCCAACGTAGACTTTTACAGTGGCTTCATTTACAGCATGCTGGACCTGCCCATGGAGCTTTACACGCCGATCTTTGCCATTGCCCGGATTGCGGGCTGGAGCGCCCACCGCATGGAGGAGCTGACTGGCGGCGGAAAGATCATTCGTCCGTCGTACATGGCGGTGCAGGAGCACCGGGAGTTCCCAGAGGAATAAAACGAAAAAGTTTCGCCAGCCTTTTCAAAGGCTGCAGAGCGCGAGACAGCGTCTCGCGACCTTAACCGGCGTAGCCGGAAAAACACCCCCAGACCATGAGGGTGAATAGGCATTGTATAAGGAGGATCATCATGAGAACTATTGACACATTTTCTTACAAACTGGGAGCAGCGGATTGCTTTTGCGAGATGGTGGAGGCTGGCGTGAAAAAGATCGCGTTGGCTCACCCCTGCGACACCCGGGAGGAGCGGGACAGCTTTCATGAGGAATATGAGAAGCTCTGTCAGGAATACCATGTAAAGCAGTATGATGAAGATGAAGGGTTTATCACGGATCTCTTCCCCGTGTCTATGAATAAGGACCGGTATAACGTGATCTTTTATCAGGATGACAAGGTCCTCCAGGAGTATCTGGATCTGAAAGAGGAGAAGAAGCAGGCTCAGGCAACGGGTACCTACACTCCGGAAAAACGCCGGGACATCGCCTGGCGGTATGGCAAGCTGCTGTCCTACACCGATGAGGGCATCCAGCGGCTGTTGGACCAGAACCAGGAAAAGGAATGACCACAGGAGGAACGCTATGTCCATGAAGTATAACCGGCAGCTACCGGGCCCCGGGGAGCTGAAAGAGGAGTATCCCCTCTCTCCGGCGCTGATGGAGCTGAAAGCCCGGCGGGATGAGGAGATCCGCCACGTGTTTGAGGGGAAAAGCGAGAAATTCCTGGTGGTGGTGGGGCCCTGCTCCGCCGACCGGGAGGACGCCGTGTTGGACTATGTCACCCGCCTGGCCAAGCTCCAGCCCCAGGTGGAGGAGAAGCTGCTGTTGATCCCCCGGGTGTACACCAACAAGCCCCGGACCACCGGCGCTGGGTATAAAGGGATGCTCCACCAGCCTTCCCCGGATAAGGGGCCGGATCTGCTGGGGGGCATCATCGCCATTCGGCGGCTGCATATTCGAGTGATGGAGGAGTCCGGTCTGACCGCCGCCGACGAAATGCTCTACCCGGAAAACCGCAGTTATCTGGACGATGTGCTCTCCTACGAGGCGGTGGGAGCCCGGTCGGTGGAGAACCAGCAGCACCGGCTCACCGCCAGCGGCATGGATATCCCTGTGGGTATGAAGAACCCCACCAGCGGAGATTTGTCCGTGATGCTCAACTCCATCCAGGCGGCCCAGAGCGGCCACACCTTCCTGTACCGAGGCTGGGACGTGACCACCACCGGCAATCCCCTGGCCCACGCCATCCTCCGGGGCGGCGTGGACAAGTACGGTACCTGCGTGCCCAACTATCACTATGAGGATTTGATGCGCCTGTGGGAGCTGTACCAGAAACGGGGACTTTCCTTCCCGGCGGTGGTGGTGGACGCCAACCACTCCAACTCCGACAAGAAGTACGCCCAGCAGCCCCGCATCGTCAGCGAGGTGCTGCACAGCCGCCGTCACAGCCCGGAGCTGAAGAGCTTGGTCAAGGGCGTGATGATCGAGAGCTACCTGGAGGAGGGCTGCCAGCCCATTGAGGAGGACCGGGTGTATGGAAAATCCATCACCGATCCCTGCCTGGGATGGGAGGACACCCAGGAGCTGCTGCTGAAGATGGCAGAGCTGGTATAACCAATGGAATAGGAAAGGGGCTGTTGCTTTTTGGCAACAGCCCCTTTTTGGCGCTTTAGGCGTTGAACACGGATTGAGCGCTCTCGGTTTCAAACTGTTTGTTGTACAGGTCGGCGTAGTAGCCGCCCAGAGCCATCAGCTCCTGATGGGTGCCCCGTTCGATGATCTTTCCCGCCCGGACCACCAGAATCAGATCCGCCTTGCGAATGGTGGATAGCCGGTGGGCGATGAGGAAGGAGGTCCGGCCGGTGAGCAGCGTGGAGATGGCCTCTTGGATCAGAGCCTCGGTCTTGGTGTCGATGGAGGCAGTGGCCTCGTCCAGCACGAAAATCCGGGGATCTGCCAGCACAGCCCGGGCAAAGGAGATCAGCTGCTTTTCGCCTGTGGAGAGCTGACCGCCACCCTCGCCCACATCGCTGTCATAGCCCTGGGCCATGTGAGTGATAAAGTCGTGGGCGTTGACCAGTTTGGCCGCGGCTACAATCTCCTCGTCAGTGGCGTCCAGACGGCCATAGCGGATGTTCTCCTTCACTGAGCCGGAGAACAGGTGGGGAGTCTGGAGCACATAGCCAATGCTGCTGTGCAGCCACAGCTGGCTGCGCTCCCGGTAGTCCTTGCCGTCAATGAGGATCCGTCCCCCGGTGGGCTCGAAGAACCGGCAGGCCAGGTTCACCAGGGTGGATTTTCCAGCGCCGGTCTCGCCCACAATGGCCACGGTGGTGCCGGCGGGCACGTCCAGGGAGAAGTGCTCCAGCACGTTTTCGTTGCCATCGGGGTAGCGGAAGGTGATGTCGTCAAAGGTGATGTGTCCCTGGATGGGCTCCCAGTTCTCCCGCTTGGGCTCAAAGGAGGTGCCGTATTTTTCGATGACTTCCGGGGTGTCGGTGATCTGGGGCTGCAGCTCCAGCAGGGCGGACACCCGCTCGATGTTGGCCTGGGTGGAGATGAAGTTGGAGATGGTCCGGGCCAAAGTTTGCACCGGGTCAGCGATGCCCAGGGCAAAGGTCATGAAGACGGTGAGCTCGCCGATGCCGATGGAGCCCGCCAACACCATGCTGCCGCCGCCGGTGATGACAAAAGCCAGAGCCAGGGCGGTCAAAAAGCCGATGATGGGCACATAGACGGCATTTAAGAGCACAGCCCGGACAGTGGTGTCCCGCATGCGGGTGGTGACTTCCTGAAAAGCGGCGGTGTTCTTGTCCTCGATGACCAGGGTTTTGGAGGTCTTGGCCCCTGAGATGCCCTCGTTGTAGTGGCGGGTGATCTCGGCGTTGATACGCCGGGCCTGGCGGTTGATCTTCAAGATGCGCTTTTGGAAGTACAGAGTCAGCAGGGCGATGATGGGCACCACCACGATGACCAGCAGAGCCAGCCGCCAGTTGATGGAGAGCATCACCACCATGGAGCCCAGCACATAGGCGGAGCTCCAGAAGATGTCTACCAAGCTCCAGGCAAAGACGGAGCCGATCTTATTGGTGTCGCTCATCACCCGGGCCATGATGGTGCCCACGGGGGTGATGTTGTAATAGGAGAAGGAAAGCTCCTGCAGGTGGACAAAGAGCTTCTTTTTCAAATCCCGTCCCAGGAACATTTCCACTTTCAAAGCCAGACGGGTGAAGATCACGGTGCCGATACTCTGGCAGAGCACGATGGTCATATACAGGGCCACAAAGCTCCAAAGGCCCTGGCTGGTTTGGGGGGTGATGAAATTGTCCACCGCGTAGCCGGAGAGCAGGGGATACATGATGTCACACCCTGCGCCTAGCATCATCAAGATGAGCACGACGGTCATCTGTTTGGAATAGGGTTTCAAAAAGGGAACCAGCTTACCCCAGGTTTTGAGGGAGGAAAAGCGTCCCTTTGGATGTTGAAATTCAAGTTCGTCTAGGTTCATAGGTAGTTCCTCGCATAGTGTGAGTTGAGTCTGTTTTTTCTGCGCCGGTTTTGGAGGGGCGCGGGAGGGTCGTTCGGACGGCTACAGCCTACGGCTGGCGCGCCCCTCGCTGTTTTTCTTTTTTGCTGCGCCGGTTTGAGAGGGGTGCAGGAGGGTCGTTCGGACGGCTACAGCCCTTCGGGCTGGCGCGCCGTCCTCACTGGTTTTCTTTTTCAGCTGCGCCGGTTTGAGAGGGGCGTAGGAGGGTCGTTCGGGCGGCTACAGCCTACGGCTGGTGCGCCGTCCTCACTGGTTTTCTTTTCCGGCTGCGCCGGTTTGAAAGGTCGCGCCTTTTTGAAAAAAGGCGCCCCAAAAACTTTTTCGTTTTATGTTTCTGTCTCCGGTGCTCCTCCGGCGCCCTGCATATCGTAGATCCTCTTATAGATTCCATCCTGATGGATCAACTCCTGGTGGGTGCCCAACTGGGCTACCCGGCCATGATCCAGCACCAGGATTTGGTCCGCATTCATTAGGGTTGTGATGCGGTGGGCGATGAGGATGGTGGTACCCTTTACGTTCTGCTGGATGGACTGCCGGATCTTGGCGTCAGTTTCCATATCCACAGCGGAGAGGGAGTCGTCAAAGACCTTGATGGGCGTATCCTGCATCAGCATCCGGGCGATGGCCACACGCTGTTTCTGTCCGCCGGAGATGGTGACACCCCGCTCGCCGATGGGGGTATCATAGCCCTGGGCAAAGCCCTCGATGGCGTCGTCGATCACAGCCAGACGGGCATAGCGGCGGACGGTTTCCAAATCGGTTCTGGCAGCGCCCTCGGCGATGCTGTCCTTAAAGCTCTTGGAGAAGAGGAAGGGCTCTTGCAGAACGATGCCGATATTTTTTCTCAGATAAGAGAGCTCGATGTTTCGGATATCCACTCCGCCGATGGTGATGGTTCCGTTTTCCCGCGGCAGCTCATAGAGCCGGTCCAGCAGGTACATCAGGGTGGATTTTCCCGAGCCAGTAGCTCCCAAAATGCCGAAGGTGGTGCCAGCCTTGATGGTAAAGCTCACATCGTGGAGGACGCCGCCCTCGCTTTGATTGTAGCCAAAGTTCACCTGATCGAAGACGATGTCCCTGTCCATGGGAGGCTGCTGGGGATTCTCGCAGTTTTCCTCCTCCTTGGCGTCCAGGATCTCAAACAGACGGGTGGAGCTGATAGAGGTTTTGCTCAGCTCAGCCAGCAGCCGTCCCAAGTTCCGAGAGGGCCACCCCAGCATGGAGGTATAGGAGGTGAAGGCCAAGAATTCTCCGGGGGTCAGTTCGCCCCGCTCCACAAAGAACACGCCGGCCACAATGACCACCAGCACCTGGAGACAGGCCAGGAAGTCGCCCGAGCCCCAGTTGAAGCCCATAACCTTGCCCAGCCGGACCCAGTAGTTGGAGAACTCTTCATTTTTTTCGTTAAAGCGGTCGATTTCATAGCGTTCCCGGCCGAAGGCCCGCACCACTCGGACGCCGGTGAGGTTCTCCTGGACGAAGGCGGTGAGCCGGCCCTCGCTCTCGTCGGCGGCCTGGAACTTTTTGCCGGTAATGACAAAGAAGATCAGGTTGGAAACGATCAGCACCGGTACAAAGCAGAACACCAGCAGGGAGAGCTGCACGTTGAGGGAGAACATCATCACCAGGGATACCACAATGAGCAATACGGTGCGCACCACTTCCATCAGCTGATCGCTGACAAAGTTGCGGATGAGCTCCACGTCCTGGGTGCAGCGCTGGATGATGTCACCGGTGGAATGAGCGTTGTGCCAGGCGTAGGGCAGCCGCTGGATGTGGGCGAACAGCGTGTCGCGGATCCGGGCGACGGTGCCCTCGCAGGCCCGAGCCAGGCTCATGCGGGAGGAATAATTGGAGAGGCCGGAGATCACGGCAAAGATCAGGGCCACCAGAGCGCACAGCACAATGTGCTGACGCAGTGTCTCCCGGCCGCCGATGGAGTTGATCCAATCCACCAAAAAGGCCGGCAGGTTAAAGGGCGTGTCGTTGATGACGGAGTCCACAGTGACGCGGATGACCTGTGGTGTCATGTAGTTTGCCACCACAGCCACAATCACCATGACAATCGCCAGCAGAAATTTTCCACGGAATCCCTTGGTGAAGGGGAAAAACCGCAGGATGGATGATTTTTTCATGGGTTGTTGGTCCATACTACACCTCGTGAGAGAAGAGATTTTTGGGCACAAAAAAGGGGCAAGCCAATCCTGGCCTGCCCGTCTCCCCAAGACAAACAAGCCGGGAAAGACCCAGCGTTTCTGCCCATTATTTCCGGCGGCTCCAAGAGCCCGTTCCGGCGAAGCGCGTTCACGGTTCGCGCCTCTATTATGACGGTGTCATCACTCTATCATGGTAAGTGGAAAAAGTCAACAGCATTTCCCAGGAAAGTCAAAAGAGTTTGGGAAAAAGATTTGAAAAAACAAAGGCGGAGAGGTTGCATTTTGAATGGATGGCGTCTATAATATGATTGTATCTAGTTTTTAAAACTAAGTAATTTTATTTCGAAAAACGTGTTATAAGATTTCGCAGAAAGAAAGGATGGTGCCACAATGGATGGAGCTATGACAAGAGAAGCCCGCTGCGCCCTGCGCATGGAAAAGCGGCGCTTGCTGGGATTGCCCCGCTACACTCTGGGCGAGGAGGTGTTTTCCTCCGTCAGTCATGGGGTGTCGGCGCTGTACGCCGTGGGAGCCCTGGCGTTTTTGCTGCTCACCTGTCGGCGGACGCCTCTGTGCCTGGTTTCGGCGGCGGTGTTCGGCGGGACCATGGTGCTGCTGTACACCGTGTCCACCGTGTATCACGGACTGGGCCTGAACCGAGCCAAGGTGGTATTCCGGTCCTTGGACCATTGCACCATCTTCCTGCTCATTGCTGGAACCTACACCCCCATTACCCTGGTGACCCTCTCCGGTTGGAAGGGCTGGACCATGTTCGGCGTGGTGTGGGGAGCCGCCCTGCTGGGAGTGGTGCTCAACGCCGTCAGTGTGGAGCGCTTTGCCAAGTTCTCCATGGGATGCTACCTGGCCATGGGCTGGGTGGTGGTCCTGGCCATGGGGGACTTCTACCGCGCCGCCAGTCCCCTGAGCTTCTGGTGCCTGCTGGGCGGCGGCATCCTCTACACCCTGGGAGCCGTCCTCTATGGAGTGGGGAAAAAGGTTCCCTATATGCACGCGGTGTTCCACCTGTTTGTGCTGGGGGGCAGCGTGCTGCACACCATCAGCGTCTGGGGGATTTTGCAATAAAGCCGGAAACAAGAGTCCGGACCGTGGTGGTCCGTGGAAGAAAAGCGTCGGAGCCCTTGGTGGGTTCCGGCGCTTTTTTTGCAGCTTGGCGGCTGGTTTCTTCCACTTGGTTTAGGACCCCTTGCGGGGGGAAATTCCCTTTGCTATACTGGGCTTGCAGCTGCGAAAGGAGTGGTGATATGAGGATTGTGGTGGAAGAGAACCCCGCCCTCAAAGAGACGGAAATTGTGATCCGCTGTAAGGAAACCACACCCCAGGTGATGGGGATGCTGGCGGCGCTGCGGTCCTTTGACCAGCGGCTCACCGGGGACCGGGAGGGCCAGACATACTTGCTGGATGCAAGCCAGGTGCTCTACATTGAGTCTGTGGATAAACGCTCCTTCCTCTATACGGAGGAGGGTGTGTATGAAACCTCCCTGCGGCTTTACGAGCTGGAGGAGCGGTTGAACTCTTGGGATTTTATACGAGCCAGTAAATCGGTGATTGTCAATTTTGGGCGAGTGCAGTCCATTCGTCCCGATTTGGGAGGCCGTCTGCAGCTGACCATGGAAAATGGAGAAGTGGTGGGTGTTTCCCGCCAATACGCCCCGACCATCCGAAAGAAGCTGGGCATTTAATGAGAAAGAGGGGAATGAACGATGAAAAAAGTAGTGCAAATCCTGCCGCAGTTACTGACCAATCTGTGCGTTTCGTTTACGGTGGCGGTTCTGGTGTATACGGCCTTTGATTTTCCCAAGGAGACCATACGCCGGGCAGCCGTGTACGAGCTTTTGCTGATCTGCGCGGCGGCTACCCTCCTACAGTACGTGTTCTTTTCCGGAAAGGTGATCAAACGCCTGTCCTATCTGTGGAGAATGGTGATCTTCTCTCTGGTGCTGTTGCCCATAGTGGCTGCCTGTGCTCTGGCGTTCCAGTGGTTCCCCGCGGATCAAGTGGCCAATTGGATCGTGTTTCTGGGGTGCTTCTTGGGAGGATATCTTGTCATTGCCCTGGTCTTTGAGGTGGGATTCCGCTTGCGCCGCCGTGTCTACGATGACGCTCTGGGCCGGTACAAGAAAGACCAGAAAAAGTGAAAACTTTTACCTGATACCTGTATTTCGGGCATGAATGGACGGCCGGGGTACTATACTGTACCAATGAATGAGGAGAGGAGTCGTTTCCCATGCCTGAGATCCTGGCCAGCCTGCTGTGGGGCTGGCATGTGCTGCTGTTGATCCTGGCGGCAGGGGCGTATTTTTCCTGGTCCACCGGATTTTATCAACTTCGCTGCCTGGGACGCTGGATGAGGGCCGCCCTGTGCCCTCCCCAGGAACAGGGGGGCATCACCTCCTTCCAGGCGCTGACCGCAGCCCTGGCGGGCTCCCTGGGCACGGGGAATATCGTGGGAGTGGGTGTGGCCCTGGCTGCCGGCGGCCCCGGCGCGCTATTCTGGATGTGGGTGTCCGCCCTGCTGGGTATGATGACCGTCTACGCCGAGAACGTCCTGGCTGCCCGCCACCGGGAGGCCCCCGGTCCTTTGGGTTACCTGCGTCAGGCGGGCCGCTGGGGTGGCGTCCTGGCCTGGGTGTACGCCGGGGGCTGCTGCCTCAGCTCCCTGGGAATGGGTAATATGGCCCAGACCAACGCCGCTGGTACCGCCCTCACGGACCTGGGCATGCCCCTGTGGGTCACAGCGGCGATTCTGGGCCTGCTGGCCTGGGCCGCTGCCCGGGGCGGCCTGGGCTTTGGAGTGAAGATCACCCAGCGGCTGGTGCCCCTGATGAGCCTGCTGTTTTTCGGGGCGGCGGTGTGGGTGCTGTGGGATTGCCGTCAAAACCTCCCCGCCGCACTGGCGTCGGTGTTTCGGGAGGCCTTTTCTCTGAAGGCCGGGGCCGGGGGAACTCTGGCCGGATTGACTGCCCTGCAAGTGGGAGTGTCCCGAGGGGTGTTTACCAACGAAGCCGGTTTGGGCAGCTCGGCCTTTGCCTATGACGGGGTCCGGGGACGCTCCCCGGAAGAGCTGGGCTGCCTGGGGATTTTTCAAGTGTTTGCGGACACCATTGTCATGTGCACGGTGACGGGACTGTGCGTGCTGGGCAGCGGCGTCACGGGGGATCCGGGCACCTTGGTCACCGCCGCCTTTGAGAGCGCGTTGGGTCCCTGGGGCGGCCGGGCGGTGAGCCTCTCCACAGCGCTGTTTGCCGCCGCCACCCTCACCGCCTGGTCCTGTTACGGACGGGAGGGGCTTGCCTATCTCACCGGGGGCCGGGGACGGGAGCTCTACGCCCTGGCTGCCGGAGGCGCGGCGGTGCTGGGATGCTTCCTTCCTCTGGGGGCGGTGTTCCAGTTGGGGGACGCCATGAACGGCCTGATGGCCCTGCCCAATCTGTGTGCCCTGTTCCTGCTGCGGCGGCAAGTGGGGAGGGAACAAGAGGTTGCCAAACCGAAAATATTTCATGCGAAATTTCTGAAAAAGACCTGGTAATTTTCCCGCTCTTATGATAAAATAACCTCAAACAAGCTGCTTTGAGCAGCTCTTTGAAATCGGCGGGGCAGGCAGTGACGTCCGCGCCGGGAAAGGCAGGTACTCTTTTTATGAAACTGATCCTTGCAATTGTGAGCAACGATGATAGCGGCGCGGTCTCTTCCGCTCTGACTCGGGAGGGCTTCTCCGTGACAAAGCTGGCCACCACCGGCGGCTTTTTGATGGCAGGCAACACCACCTTCATCTCCGGTGTGGATGACGATAAGGTGGATACGGTCATTGGCATCATCGCCAAGTATTCCAGCCGCCGCACTCAGATCGTTCCCAGCACTTCCACCATGGAGGTGGGCATGTACTCCTCCTTCCCGGTGGAGGTCACCGTGGGCGGTTCCACCATCTTTGTCTTGAACGTGGACCGCTTCGAGAAGGTTTGATGGAATTTCCAGGATTTTTGGGCAACGCCCCTGTGAAGGAGGCCCTCTCCAGAGCCTTCGCAGAGGGGCGTTTTCCCCATGCTCTGCTGTTGCAGGGAGAACCCGGCACGGGCAAGCGCACCTTGGCAAAGCTTCTGGCCCAGGCCCTGGTTTGCCGGGACGCTGCCCACGCCCCCTGTGGGGAGTGCCCTTCCTGCGTGCGGGCCAGAGCGGGTTCACATCCCGACATTCGCGTGCTGGAAGGGAGCGGGGCGACCCGCTCCCTTACTGTTGAGCAGGTCCACTGGCTCACTGGAGACGCCTATCGGGCGCCGGAAGAGGCCCAGGTCAGCGTGTTCATCCTGCACCTGGGGGGCGGCCCCCAAGAGGAACCTGCCCAGAACAAGCTGTTGAAGCTCTTGGAGGAGCCCCCGGCCAGCGCTTTGTTTTTGCTGGTGTGCCCCACTTCTGGGATGGTGCTGCCCACCATCCGCAGCCGGGTCCAGAGCTTTGTGCTGCGTCCCCCGGAACTGGATGAGGCTGCAGTCTATGTGGCTGCCCGGGAGGGGATTCCCCAGCAGAAGGCCCAGGAGCTGGCCCAGCTGTGCGGGGGGAACATCGGAAGGATGCTCCAGGAGCTCTCCGGCGGCGGGGCGGCAAAGGCCTTTCAGATCGCCCAGGACATTGCACGGGGAATCCTGCAGCCGGGGGAGCACGCCATGCTGACAGCAGTGGCGGCTCTGGGCCGGGACCGGGAGCTGTTCCGGCAGACGGCGGAGCGTCTGGGGGCCATCCTG
>OBYM01000191.1_pt1 | contig 39912 bp, 46 predicted proteins | sample 1538191 | NCBI WGS metagenome assembly OBYM01 (sample SAMEA2580165, study PRJEB22360) | human gut metagenome | biome: human gut; feature: human-associated habitat; material: faeces | place: Denmark | collected 2008/2010 | reverse complement strand
TCGGCGGCCGCAACAATCAGGGAAAGACCAGTGTGCTGGACGCCATTGCCTGGGCACTGGGCGGCAACAAATACCGACCCAGTCAGGCACAGCGGGAAGGCTCTCTGGTTCCGCCCCACCTGAAAATCCAGCTGTCCAACGGACTGGTGGTGGAGCGCCGGGGCAAAAACTCCGATTTAAAGGTCACAGACCCGGCAGGCAACCGCAGCGGCCAGCAGCTGCTGGATGAATTCATCGAACAGCTGGCCCTGGACTTGCCGAAATTTCTCCACGCCAGCGACCGGGAAAAGGCAGAAACCCTTTTGCGGATTATCGGCGTAGGAGACCGGCTGGAAGAGCTGGAACGGGCGGAAGTGCAGCTGTATAATCAGCGCCACGCCATCGGTCAGATGGCAGACCGGAAGGCCAAATTTGCCCGGGAGCTTCCCCAAGGGGACGACGTGCGGGAAGAGCCGGTTTCCGCTTCGGAGCTGATCCGGCAGCAGCAGGCCATTCTGGCCCGCAACGGCGAAAACCAGCGGAAGCGGGCACGGGCAGCAGAGCTGGAACAGCAGGTACAGACCATGCAGGAGCGGGTGGACAGCCTTGCCCGGCAGTTGCAGGAAGCCAGCGAACAGTGTGCCGCTGCTATGCGGGATCTGGAAACCGCTCAGAAATCCGCTCAGGACTTGCAGGACGAAAACACCGCTCAGCTGGAACAGAACATCCGGGATATTGAAGCCCTGAACGTAAAAATTCGGGCAAACCTGGACAAGGAAAAAGCGGAGGACGACGCCCGCCAGTATCGGGAACAGTACGACAGCCTTAGCCGGGAAATTGACCGGGTGCGCACTGCCCGGATCGATTTGTTGAACAACGCTCCTCTCCCCCTTCCCGGCCTGTCGGTGGAAAACCATGTCCTTACATACAACGGACAGCAGTGGGACAATATGTCCGGCAGCGATCAGCTGCGGGTGGCCACCGCCATTGTGCGCCGTCTGAATCCGGAGTGCGGCTTTGTGCTGCTGGACAAGCTGGAACAAATGGACACGCAAACGCTGGAAGAATTCGGGGCATGGCTGGAACAGGAAGGATTACAGGCCATCGCCACCCGGGTGAGCACCGGAGACGAATGCAGCATCATCATTGAAGACGGATACGGCACAACTTTTTCCCAAAAACAGGGGAGCGGAGCTTCGGAAAATGAGCTATCGTCTTCAAGGGGAGAAATTCCCAGAAAAACATGGAAAGCAGGTGAATTCTAATGCAAATCACTCGTGGAATCATCCCTAAAGCCCAGAAAGTCGTTTTGTACGGGCCGGAAGGAATCGGAAAGAGCACCTTTGCCGCCGCCTTCCCGGGGGTTGTATTCATCGACACCGAGGGCAGCACCTCCGGCATGGACGTTGCCCGGCTGCCGGACCCTCAGAGCTGGCCCCAGCTGCTGGAAGAAGTCCGGTATATTCGGGACAACCCCCAAAACGCCGGGACACTGGCGCTGGATACCGCTGACTGGGCGGAAAAGCTGGCAGTGCGGTATCTCTGCGACAAATCCCAGAAGCACGGCATTGAGGATTGGGGCTATGGCAAGGGGTATACCTATCTGTCGGAAACCTTCGGGGAGCTGCTCCACCTTTTGCAGGAAGTGGTGGACCGGGGCGTTCATGTCATCGTCACCGCCCACGCCAAAATCAGCAAGTTTGAACAGCCCGACGAAATGGGCGCCTATGACCGGTGGGAATTGAAGCTCACCAAGCTGGTGGCCCCTATGGTCAAGGAATGGGCGGACATGGTGCTCTTTGCCAATTACAAGACCCTGTCGGTGGCAGTGGACGACAAGGGCAAAAAACGGAAAGCCCAGGGCGGCCAGCGGGTGCTGTACACCACCCATCACCCCTGTTGGGACGGGAAAAATCGCCATAACCTCCCCGACGAGCTTCCCTTTGCTTTCGATTCCATTGCGGCCGCCATTCAGAGCCGCACCCAGACCCTTCCGGTTTCGGCGGCGGTTCCTCCCGCTGTACAGGAGCCGCTGGGAACGTTTTTGGACGAGACCCCTCTGCCGGAGCCGCCGGTACAGGAACCGCCCACCGGGGAAAGGGATTTGTCCGGCCTTCCGGAAGCGCTGGTGCAGTTAATGCGGGAAAACGAGGTCAGCCCCTTTGAAATCCAGCAGGTGGTTTCCCAAAAGGGATATTGGCCCATAGACACCCCCATTCAAAACTATGACCCTGCTTTTATTGACGGCGTTCTCATCGGCGCCTGGAAGGATGTATTCAACGCCGTTTTGTGCAACCGGGATCTACCCTTTGACTGAAAAAGAAAGGACTGATTTTTATGGAAAACACCTTTGATCGCGAACTGAGCTGGGACGACGAGATCGAGCACGACGGGGAAGGCTTTACCCTTCTTCCGGAAGGGGACTACCATTTCCGGGTGCTGTCCTTTGAGCGGGCACGGCATCCGGGCAGCGCCAAGCTGCCGCCCTGCAATAAAGCAGAGCTGAAAATCCAACTGGAATCCCCCGAAGGAAAAGCCGTCGTCACCCACAATCTGTTCCTGCACACGAAAACCGAAGGGCTGCTGTGCGCTTTCTTCACCGCCATCGGCCAGCGCAAACACGGCGAAAGGCTGCGGATGAACTGGGGCGCTGTGGTGGGCTCCTCCGGGCGCTGCAAGGTGAGCATCTACACCTACACCGGCAAAGATGGAAAAGAGCACAAGGTGAACCAGATCGACCGCTTTTATGAGCCGGAGGGCGGGACTGCTCCGGAAAAACCGGCCGTTTCCTTTACCCCCGGGAAGTTTTAACCCATGGAACTGAGGAAGTATCAACAGGAAGCCCGGGAAGCGGTGGAAAGCCAGTGGACCGGCGGCGTGTCCCGCACGCTGCTGGTCCTGCCCACCGGCTGCGGGAAAACCATTGTCTTTGCCAAAATTGCCGAGGACTGCGTGCGCAGGGGAAACCGGGTGCTGATTCTGGCACACCGGGGGGAGCTGCTGGACCAGGCTGCCGACAAGATTTTGAAATCTACCGGCCTGCGCTGCGCCGTGGAAAAGGCGGAGGAAAGCTGCCTTTCCAGCTGGTACCGGATCACCGTGGGCAGCGTCCAGACCCTCATGCGGGAAAAGCGGCTGCACCAGTTCCCTTCGGACTATTTCGGCACCATCATCATCGACGAAGCCCACCACTGTATCAGCGACAGCTACCGCCGGATTCTGGACTATTTCCAGGGCGCAGAGGTACTGGGCGTCACCGCTACCCCCGACCGGGGCGACATGAAGGACCTGGGGCAGGTGTTCCAGTCTCTTGCCTATGAATACAGCCTGCCACAGGCCATCAAAGAGGGCTATCTCTGCCCCATCCGGGCGCTGACCATCCCCCTGCAGCTGGATATCAGCGGCGTAACGCTCAGCGCCGGGGACTTTGCCGCAAACGCTCTGGGCTCCGCATTGGACCCCTATCTGGAACAGATTGCGGCGGAAATGGCCAAAGCCTGTCAAGACCGAAAAACCGTGGTATTCCTGCCGCTGGTCTCTACCAGCCAGAAGTTCCGGGATATCCTCAACCAACACGGCTTTTCTGCCGCTGAGGTCAACGGCAACAGCCCCGACCGGGCGGAGATTCTGGCGGACTATGAAGCCGGGAAGTACAACGTCCTGTGTAACTCCATGCTTTTAACCGAGGGCTGGGACTGCCCCTCCGTGGACTGTGTGGTGGTGCTGCGGCCTACCAAGGTGCGCAGCCTGTACAGTCAGATGGTGGGACGGGGTACCCGGCTGTTTCCGGGCAAAGACCATTTACTGCTCCTGGACTTTCTCTGGCACACAGAACGCCACGAACTGTGCCGTCCCGCTTCTCTTATTTGTGAAAATGCGGAAGTAGCCCAGAAAATGACGGAAAATCTGGAACAGGCCGCCGGGCTTCCGGTGGATATTGAAGAAGCCCAGGAGCAGGCCGTTTCGGACGTGGTGGCCCAGCGGGAGGAAGCTCTGGCAAAACAGCTTGCCGAAATGCGAAAGCGAAAAAAGCGGCTGGTAGACCCTTTGCAGTTTGAAATGTCCATTCAGGCCGAGGATTTAACCGGCTATACGCCGGCCTTTGGCTGGGAAGCCGGGCCGCCCAGCGAAAAGCAGCGGGCAGCGCTGGAAAAGCTGGGCATCCTGCCGGACGACATTGAGTGCGCCGGAAAAGCGGAGCTGCTGCTGGATCGGCTGGCAAAGCGCCGGACAGCAGGCCTGACCACACCGAAACAGATTCGGTTTTTGGAGAGCAAAGGCTTTCTCCATGTGGGCACCTGGCCGTTTCAGGAGGCGAAACACCTTATCGACCGTATTGCCGCTAATAGCTGGCGGGTGCCGGGGGATATTACACCGGCTGAATACAAGCCTTCGGGAGAGAGTAACGTATGGAGCGAATGGACAATTTGACGGGTATTCTGGAATTTCTGGACCCTGCCGTCCTGGACTATACCGAGTGGGTACAGGTAGGCATGGGATTAAAGGAATCCGGGTATCCCCTGCACCTTTGGGAGGAATGGAGCCGGCGGGACAGCCGTCGGTATCATCCCGGGGAATGTGCGAAAAAATGGGAAACCTTTACCGGCAGCGCCGGACAGCCTGTCACCGCCGGCAGCATCGTACAGATGGCCCTTGACCGGGGGTATACTCCGTATCAGGACTGTGAGCTGGATTGGGACGATGAAATCGGCAGCCGGGAAAAGGTGCTGGTGGATACAAACTGGCTGGAAGGCCATGAACTGAATATTCCGGAGCACTGGGACCCGGCAGGGCAGCTGATCCGCTATCTGGAAACCCTGTTCGAGCCAGACGAGCGGGTGGGCTATGTCACTGAAACCTGGGAAAAAGACGGGAAATTCTTCCCCACCAAGGGATGCAGCGACCGCACCGCCGGGCAGCTCATCGACGCCCTTTCTGGCTGTCACGGCGATCTGGGAGCGGTGCTGGGGGATTACAATCCCAAAGCCGGGGCGTGGATTCGCTTTAACCCGCTGGACGGGCAGGGCGTGAAAAACGAGAACGTCACCGACTACCGGTATGCGCTGGTGGAATCGGACAATATGGAGCTGGAAAAGCAGAACGCCCTCATCCGTGAGCTGGAACTGCCGGTTGCCTGTCTGGTCTATTCCGGCGGCAAAAGCATTCACGCCATTGTCAGGATTGAGGCGGACACCTATGAGGAATACCGCCGCCGGGTGGATTATCTATACAATATCTGCCGGAAAAACGGCCTGCTGCTGGATTCCCAGAACCGGAACCCCTCCCGCCTTTCCCGGATGCCGGGGGTGCTGCGGGGAGAGAAAAAACAGTATCTCATGGAAACCAATCTGGGAAAATCCAGCTGGGCCGAGTGGAAGGAATGGGTGGAAGAATCCACCGACGATCTGCCGGACACGGAAGGGCTGGGAGCGGTATGGGACAACCTGCCGGAGCTTTCCCCGCCCCTCATTGCCGGAGTGCTGCGTCAGGGGCACAAAATGCTGCTGGCAGGCCCCAGTAAAGCGGGCAAATCCTTTGCCCTCATTGAGCTGTGCATCAGCATTGCCGAGGGAAGAAAGTGGCTGGGGTTTTCCTGTGCCCAGGGAAAAGTGCTGTATGTCAATCTGGAACTGGACCGGGCTTCCTGCCTGCACCGCTTCCGGGATGTGTACGGCGCGCTGGGATGGAAGCCGGACAACCTGCAAAACATCGACATCTGGAATCTGCGGGGCCGCTGTGTTCCCATGGACAAGCTGGCGCCCAAGCTTATCCGGCGGGCGGCGAAAAAAGGCTATCTGGCGGTCATCATTGATCCCATTTACAAGGTCATTACCGGCGACGAAAACAGCGCCGACCAGATGGCCGCCTTCTGCAACCAGTTTGACAAAGTCTGCACCGAGCTGGGCTGCGCCGTCATTTACTGCCACCATCATTCCAAGGGCGCACAGGGCGGCAAGCGCAGCATGGACCGGGCATCCGGCTCCGGCGTGTTTGCCCGCGACCCGGACGCACTGCTGGACCTCATTGAGCTGGAAGTGACCGACTCCCTGCGGACTCAAGAGGAAAACAAGGCCGTGTGTCATGCTTGCATCAGGGCACTGGAACAAAAGGGCTTTGACGAATACAGTCAGGACGACGCGTGCAGCGCCGCCCAGATGAAAAATATCGTCCAGAACGTCCTCAGCGGCCCGGAAAAAGCCGCCCTGGAATGTTCCCTAACACAGGCCAAAAAGACCGTACAGCAGCGCACTGCATGGCGGATTGAAGGCACGCTGCGGGAGTTCCCCCGGTTCCCTCCGGTAAACCTGTGGTTTGATTTTCCGGTGCATCTGGCCGACGACAGCGGGGCGCTGGGGGATTTGTCCCCGGAAGCGGATGCACCTGTATGGAAAAAGAATCTGACCAAATCCGGAAAACGATCCAAAACCCCGGAAGAACGGGAGCAAGAGAGAAAAAACTCTCTGGAAACTGCCTTTTCTGCCTGCGATATGGGAGAAAAAGTAACGGTCTATGACCTTGCTGATTATATGGGCGTCAGCGAAAAAACCGTCCGCAGACGGGTAAAAGAACACGGAAAATTCTGGATAGATGGGGATGAAATCGGACGTAAAAAGTAGGGACAAAAAGGAATTTTTAACTTTGTCTCAAATAAGGACAAAAAGGAAATTTTCTCTATTTGTCCGAAGTGAGGACAGAAAGGGTTATTTTCCTTTTTGTCCGTGGGACAGACAAAGTTATATATAAATATATAAAACTTTTTGTCCCTGACGGTCAACGGGGGAAAGGAAGGAGGGCGAAAGCTCACGCCCTCCTCCTTCCTTCCCCTGTCCGTTGACAAAAGAAATTTTGAAAAGCAAGAACGCTTTAGCGGAATAAAGCAAAGGAGGTGCTTTGTTGAAGATTGAATTTTTTATGGCCATGGTTCCGCCTACCGTTACCCATCAGGAAAAATCGGTGAAGGTGGTACATGGGAAACCAGTGTTCTATGAACCGGAGAAGCTGGCCGACGCCCGGGCAAAGCTGAAAGCCCATCTTTTCGCCCATCGCCCGGAAAAGCCCCTGACAGGGCCGGTGCTGCTGAAAGTGGTGTGGAAGTTTCCGGCTGTGGGCAAGCACCGGGACGGCGACTGGCGGGACACTCGGCCGGACACCGACAACCTGCAAAAGCTGTTGAAGGATGTAATGACGGATGTGGGCTTTTGGAAGGATGACGCTCAGGTGTGCGCGGAGACCATCGGCAAGATCTGGGCAGACTGCCCGGGAATCTACATTTTGGCAGAGGAGCTTCAGCCGTGAAAAAACAACCTGTAAAAAAAGAGCCGCCGCCCGGATCACCCTTAGCCCGGGCAAAACAGCTGGACAAAATCGCCGGACAGCCCTCTCCCGATACTGCCGGTTTGCCGGAAAAGGAACGGCTGTATGTGGAAAAACTCCACGGGTATCTGGTGCGGTACTGGCACCGGGAAATCAGCGGCGAAGAGCTGGCGGCTCACCAGAATATGCTGGCGGCGCATCTGCTGTGTGAATCTCAGAAAAGCTATTATGCCCGTCTTTGGGCGAAGAAGGAGGCCGATCATGAAGATTGAGAAAGTAATCAAGCAGCTGGAAAGCATTTTAGACCATACACGCAGCATGGCAGCAAGTCCCGACGCGGACGATATCTGGAAAGAGGACATTGACGCGCTGGAATTTGCCATCACCGCCCTGCGCTCCATGTCGGAAACGACAAAACCCGGCTGGATCAGCGTCAAAGAAAGGCTGCCGGATGATGAAAAAGACGGCGAAACGGTACTGGCGATTGTTTCTGGAAAGCCTCACAAGAATATCACGTTGTGTCATGCACTTATGACGGCTGGATATTTTCCGGGAGAAGGCTGGGTAGTAAACGAATATCCCGAATGGGAAAATCCGATAATTACCCACTGGATGCCGCTGCCCGAGCCGCCGGAGGAGGGATAATATGAGCCTTGAGTATCCTTGTGTACATCACAAAAGCGGTATGTGCTATGTTAATCCGGAACATCCGGAACCTTGCTTATTTGGACCATGTGACAACGAAATATCATCGCGTGGGGATGAAATTAGGAGGATGAGCGACGAGGAACTATCGGAGATGCTGGTTATCGAAGTCAAAGGCCTTGAAGAATGCAGCCTGTTCCTTTCTGCCCCTACCGGAAGAATGTTTATTTTCAGAGCCGAGGCGGTAAGAATTACGCTCGAATGGCTCTGCCAACCCGCAAAGGAGGAATAAACCATGTCAAAAGATGAAATCGGACGCGGCGTAGGCTTTGACCGCATCCGCCGCATCACCGGCTATCTGGTGGGCACTACCGCGCGCTGGAACAACGCGAAGCGAGCAGAGGAACGGGATCGGGTGAAACATATCACCGTGCCGCAGCCCGTGGAACAGCCCGAAGAGCACGATAGCAGCGGACTGATTGAGGAATGAGCCATTCAAACTACACTTTGAATATCTGATGAGGAATTTGAAGGTTTGGAGGAATATCATGAACATCCAGAAAAAGATGATCCGGCAGCGGGCAGAAGAGCAGGCAGATCGTAAGGTGGGCGAATACTATGATGCCGGGATTATGCTGGGAATCAAATTCGCTGCTTTAGCTCTCAATCGCCGTTTTGGGTTTGGCAAAAAGCGCCTGACGGAGCTGCAAAAGGAAATCGATAGGCTGATTGATGAAATTGTGCAGGGAGCGCCGCAGATGACACCAGAATATCGGCAAAATCTGGAGCATGGAATCCAGAAGTTGGACAAGGCCGTCTCTCAAATCATGGAGGAATAGCCAAAAGGCCTAGCTACGCGCCTATTTGAGCCGCGAAAACAAATTCAGAGGGTAATTTAACCAGTAAAAAAACAAACGCTTATACAGCCTTGTAGAGCCTGCTTTAGAGGAGGAATGAAGATGTCCACCCCAGAGAATGAACTGAAAATCCGGTACCTGTCCCGCTATCGGCGAATGAGCAAACGGATTGACCGGCTGCTGGAAGAGCAGAGCCGATGGCGGGAGATGGCTTTGAAAATCACGCCGGTACTGTCCCAGACTCCGGGAGGGGGCGAAAGCGGAAGCCCCATCGAGCGGCCTATGGATAAGGTGCTGGAGATCGATGCGGAGATCAACCAGGAGATTGACGAGCTGCAAACCGTCCGGCAGGAAATCCGCGCCGCACTGAATCAGCTGGAAGACGAAAACCTGAAGCTGCTCATGGAATACCGGTACATAGACGGATTGACGTGGGAGCAGATCGCGGTAAAGATGCATTATGGATTCCAATGGGTATGTAAACTTCACGGAAGAGCACTTGCCAGCATTATCTTGAAAGAGGCGATAGAAAGCGATACTCACCCTGTGGTATGATGTACCCGGGAAAAGCTTTTGCTGATACCTCCTCAAGTTTCCACCCTGTGCCGTCGGGCTTCCCTTGGTTCCCCCGGCGGCAACTATGCGGCGGGCTGGCGCAACCCGGGATTCCAAGTTCGACTCTTGGCCGTCGCTCCAATTACAACTTCATTTGTACACTCCTTCACAAAGGCAGTCCGGGAAACCGGGCTGTTTTTGTTTGCACAGATTTGAGGTGATCGTTTTGACAGTGTGCCCGCTCAACGGGAGTTGTATTTATAACCACCGCACCGATACCGGTGTGGACTGCTGCGGGCGCTCTGCCTGTGCGTATCCAGGACTGCAAAAGCAGCAGCTGGCCGGAGGAATCGCTGAGCTGTTGGCGATTATCCGCCGCACTCCGGCACAGGAGGAAAAGCTCCAAAGGTACCGGCGATACTTCCGAGAACTGCATCACCGGGGCGGTGATCCGTAACCATGGCCAACGAGAAAAACCTGGTGCCGTTTGATGAACGAACAGAGAGCGAACAGAGAGAAATCGCTTCTGCCGGAGGGAAAGCCAGTGGAAAAGCCCGCCGCCGGAAAAAGAGCCTGAAACAAAAAATGCAGCTGCTCCTCTCCCTCCCTCCCACCGACAGCGACCGGACGGAACTTGCTGTTATGGGGATTGAACCCGAAGACATGGACAACGAGATGGTACTGGTAAAAGCCCTGCACCAGTTTGCTGCCGCGGGGAATACGAAAGCCTTTGACCGCATCCAGGATGTGCTGGGCCGGAGTGTTGCTCGGGAGGAGCTGGCCCTGAAAAAGCAGGAAGCGAAGCGAAGGGCGGCGGCCGGGACAGACACAGAAGACCGGATCGGAAGTTATTTGGATGCGCTGGCGGAGGTGCTGAAAGATGGCGATTGACCAGCTGTATCATCCAAAGCAGCAGGAGGTTCTGCGCCGGGCGCTGCATCATGACTACTTCATGCTCATCAACCACGGGGCCAAGCGCTCCGGGAAAACCATTGTGGACAACGACCTTTTCCTCTTTGAACTGCGACGAGCAAAACGGAACGCCGCTGCGGCTGGGATTCAGAATCCCCAGTACATTCTGGCGGCCTCTGATCTGGGCAGCATTCACCGAAATATCCTCAATGAGCTTTCCGGCAAATATGGATTGGAATTCCGCTTTGACAAATACAACCGATTTTCCCTGTTCGGTGTACAGGTGTGCTGTTTTGGACACAGCAAAATCAACGATTTGGGGCGGATTCGCGGCATGACCGCCTGGGGCGCTTACATTAACGAGGCCAGTGTGGCCAATGAAGCGGTATTCGATGAGATCAAGAGCCGCTGCTCCGGAGATGGCGCACGGCTGCTCATGGACACCAACCCCGACCGCCCCGATCACTGGCTGAAACGAGACTACATCGACAGGGCCGACGGCAAGACCATTGTGGAATACAGCTGGAAGCTGGATGACAACACCTTTCTCACAGACCGATACCGAGACAGCATCAAGGCCTCCACTCCGTCGGGAATGTTTTATGACCGGGCCATCAACGGAGCCTGGACCAGTGCCGACGGCATGGTGTACCCCGACTTTGACCAGAAAATCCACTACATCCCCTTTTCCCAGGTTCCTCTGGATAAGATTGTCCGCTGGTTTGTGGGGGTGGACTTCGGCTGGGAGCACTATGGCGCCTTTGTGCTCATAGGCAAAGCGGAGGACGGGCGCTATTATCTGGTGCAGGAATGGGCCGCCCAGCACCAGCATATCGACCGATGGGTGGAAATTGCCCGCTCCATCAAAGCGCAGCGGGGCGACATCCACTTTTACTGCGACGGCGCACGACCCGATTATGTACAGGAGCTCCGGAAAGCCGGGATTCAGGCCATTTACGCCCGAAAGGACGTGGTGGCGGGGATTTCGGAAGTGGCCAGCCTATACAAGCAGCGGCGGCTTTTCATTGTGCAGGAGAATGCGCCTCGTTTTGCTCAGGAAATTTATGGGTATGTGTGGAAGCCCGGCGCAGACGAACCGGTGAAGACCAACGACGACGTGCAGGACGCTGTCCGGTACGCCATTTACAGTGATTTACTCTATGGGAGGTGAAAATTTGCTGCCTGATTTTATCGCTTTGGAGCTGTACGGTCCTTATGGCCCCGACGTACTCCGAAAGCTGGGAAAGATCGAAACCTATTACCACATTTATGAACACGGTGCGCGGTTTGAAACAGAAACCAGCGGCGATTATACCCCTGCCCGGCTCCATTCTCATCTGATTAAGGAACTGATCCGCCGGGAAAGCCAGTTCCTTTTCGGGAAAACACCGGGCTTCCTGGTCTCCTGTCCGGAGGAAGCCAAGACCGACGGAAAGCGCCCCAACGAAGCCGCCATGCAAAAATATCTGGATACCGTTTTGAAAGAGAACCACATGGCGGACAAGCTCATCAAGGCTGCCCGGGACTGCGCAATCGGCGGGCGGGTGGCCCTGAAGGTGAACCTTTCGCCCGAAAGATGCAGCATCCTGTTTGTCCCGGCAGACGGCTTTGTCTACCAGACGGATATGGACGATGTGGATCAGCTGGAACGCATCACCTTTTTCTACACGGTGAAGGACGACGCAGACAAAGCCCGGCAGAAGATCTGGGTGCAGAAATACTGGATGGAAAACGGCCGGTGCATGGTGACGGAACGCTTTACCGACGGGTACGGCAAGACCCTTTCCTGGGACGGGGAGCGGGAAAACGCCGACACCGGGCTGGATAGGATTCCCGCCTTTGTCATCCTTAACGACGGCCTTTCCGGAGACACCGACGGCGAGAGTGAAGTAAAAGAGCTGATGGAGGACGACGCCTGGTATGGGCGTTTGAAGAGCGCCAACATCGACACCCTGCGCAAGGGCATGAATCAGATTGTCTGGATGAGTGGCGTCTCCCCGGACAGCAGCAAGACATTCCACTATGCCCCCGGCGCTTTGTGGGATATGAAAGGTGATCCGGCACAGGCTGGCGTTGGCAGCAACGCGGCACAGGTACAGGTGGGAACCATTGAAAACAGTTTCTCCTATGCCGGAGCCTATCAGGAAACGCTGGCCAATATCAAACGGGATATGCAGGACCTGCTGGGGGTGCCGGACTTGAATCTGGAAAGCACCCGCTCCCTGATTACCAGCGGCAAAGGGCTCAAAGCGCTGTATTGGCCGCTGATTTGCCGTTGCGAGGAAAAAATGAACGCCTGGCGGCCGGCGCTGGAATGGCTGGCGGAATTGCTGCTGGATGCAGCGGCGCTTTTCCCCGGTCTGCACCAATATGGGGAATTCACTCCGGCCTCTTATCAGATCACCATTGAAAACCAGTATCCGCTGCCGGAGGATGAAAACGACGAAAAGCAGCTTGACCTGTCCGAAGTGGCCAACCGTTCCCGCAGCGTGCGCTCCTACCTGATGAAATGGGGCGGCCCCGACTGCAAGGGACTGGACTCCGATGAAGCCGACACCGAACTGGCGCAGATTGTGAAAGAACAGAGGATGCTGGAGGATTCCTTTTCTGCGGAGGTTGAGTAATGTCCGGGCGGCTGGGAAACTATCTGGAACTGGTGCAGGCAGCCCGGAAGAAACGGCTGGAAATCACCCGCTCCCAGGAAAAGGAGCTGCGGGGGCTGTATGAGGAAATCGCCAGGGAACTGGAAAGCTCCCTGAAACGGTACAGCCCGAAAACCCTCACCTATCGCTGGCTGAAGGACTATTCCAAAACCCTGCGCCGGGAATCCAGAACCCTGCATCAGACAATCGAAAAGAAAGTCTCCTCTTCCCTGCTGCAAACCGCCGGGGCCGTTGCCGAAGCCGAGCAGAAATTCTATGCCAAAGCCTGTCCCATTCTTTCGGAGCGGTTCTCCCATGTGTTTTCCAGTATTCCGGCACAGGTTGCCGAAGAGCTGATGGGCGGCGGCATTTATCGGGAGTTTTCCGGACTGTCGGAGCGCATCTGGCAGTATGAGAAGCGGTTCAGCCGGGATATTCAGACTATCATCAGCCGGGGAATTCTGGCGCAAAAGCCCGCCTATGAGCTGGCAAAGGATCTGGAAGCCTATCTCCGGCCTGAAGCCAGAAAACCCTGGGACTGGGGCAAGGTATACCCCGGTGTTTCCCGTCAGGTGGACTACAGCGCCCAGCGGCTGGCCCGGACGGCTGTGACCCACGCCTACCAGCTTTCGCTGGAACGGGCCACCAAAGACAATCCCTTTGTGGAGGGCTACCGCTGGCACAGCAGTAACGGCGGGCGGGTATGCCCGCTCTGCCGGGAGCGGGACGGAAAGCTCTATGAAAAAGGCAACCTGCCTCTGGATCACCCCAACGGGATGTGCGTGGTCACAGCCGAGATTTCCAAAAGCTATGAGGAAATCGGCCGGGAATTAGGCGACTGGGCAGCGGGAAGGAATCAGGACCTGACGCTTGACAGGTGGCTGAATCCCGAGATTTTCAGCACAACCAGGGAATTTCAGAACCCGGATGGGAGCTTCAACCTGGAAAAAGCTATGGCAGCCTATCAGGATTTCTTGACAATCGTTCCCGAAAAGAATAGACTGTACTTGCAGCAGGCCTTTGAAACGGTAAATTATGAATCGCACAAATTGCCCAATGCACCTTTTGGTTATCTGGAAAGACATGATACCGTCTATTATGATGAGGGTAACCCGTATTTCTGGGACTTTGAATTTATACCGGCCAATACCCATGAGCTTTCTCACCGGATTGACGCAATGTTTGTTTCTTCCTGGGAAGATCAGGCTTTTTCAGAGGCGATTCAAAAGGCCAAAACGATCATTGACACCGATTCCGAAAAATTCACTTCCTTTTGCAGGAATGACCAAGAGGGATTTCTCTCGGATATTTGTGATGCCATTTGTGAAAGTGATTTCAAATTTCCAGCGTATCACGGAAAAGAATATTGGGCGGGAACCGGTTCGGCCGGGCGAAAAGAAAAAGAAATTTTTGCAAACCTCTTTTCTCTCGAAGCCTTTGGAGATCAGAAAAAACTGGATTTCTTCAAGACCAACTTCCCTGAAATCTGGGAAACGTTCTCTGAGTTTCTGCCGGATATGATATAAAAGGAGCTGAAAACCATGTATATTGCGCGAAGAGATATGGAAATCCTTTGTCAACAGGAAACCTTTGACCTGCGTACAGCCTATCAGGAAAAATTTCACGAAGATTTCAGACCTTTTAATTACGGGGATTTCCGTGGGGATGGGAGCCAGCCGGCAGCTGCAATCTATGTGGAAGCCCTTCGGGAGGCACTGAAAAAAGACGAGCCTACCCGATACGAAGGAGACCCTTGGGAATTTTTTGGTCACTGAAAAACATCATCCAACAACACCCGTACAGCAATGTGCGGGATTTTTTATATCCATTTTCAGGAGGAAAGCCTGTGAGTATCGTAATCAGCGACCAGCCCTATGCAAATTGGCTGGCGGAATCCCTGGGATATCTGGAGCGTCAGAATATTCGAAAACTGGTGCTGGTGGGAATTGATGAAACCAACCATGAAGTTGTCACCGGGTATTTTGAATGTACAGTTTCTGATAAAGCAGGTGTGGCCGCCGCTATACAGGCAGACGCCCTGTTCGATACGGTTCTGGCCAACGCCGACCGGATCGTCCGGCAGGCGGAAGAAATGGCCGAAAACGACAACACAGAAGAATAACGGAATCAAGCGCCTTTCGGGGCGCTTTTTTCATACAATTCTTTCCGGGCCGGCGGAGACTTAAACATACCGGCACACCGGGCGCAGCGGACGTGACTGCGGATTTAGAAATGAAACGTCATGAAATCACGGTGAAAAGGAGACTTTATGACCTTTGCAGACTATTTGAAACAGCTTTACGGGGACAAGGAATCCATGACCCTCTCGGAGCTCACCCAGGCCGCAGAATCCTGCAAAACCGCCAAGTTTGTGGATTTGAAGGAGGGCGGCTATGTGGATGAGGGCAAGTATACCGACGTTTCCGCCAAGCTGCTGGCCGCCAATAACACCATCAAAAACCTGCGGGACGCCGCAAAGAGCTTTGAAGGGGTGGACGTGGCAGACCTCCAGCGCCAGCTGGACGAAGAAAAAGCCGGCCGGAAAAAGGATCGCCAGGAGTGGAACCTGCGAGCGGCTCTTACGGGAGCGGGCTGTACAGATGTGGACTATTTGCTCTACAAACTGGGGGGAACGGTGGAGTATGAGGAAGACGGCAGCGTGAAAAACCAGGACGCCCTGCTGGAATCCTGCCGGAAAGACTATGCCGCCCAATTCCCGGCACAGCAGGCTATGGGCACCGGCGGCGCCGGGAACTTTGCCCGAAACCACGGCGGCTCCGACCCCCAGCGCGCTCAGCTGGAAAAAGATGCAAACGACACGAACCTGCCGCTGGCTCAACGAATTTTTGCCCGGGAACAGCTGGCAGCAATGGACAACAGAAAGGATGAATGATTATGGCAAATGTAACCGGACAGGGTACCCTTTGGAACCTGCCCAACTATGCAGGCGACCTGTTTACCGCAGACCTTGTGAACACCCCGTTCCTCACCGCCATCGGCGGCGGGCACGGCCGGGCGGGCGATCCGACATTGTTCAGACCGACAACTTTGAATTCCCCACTGACAGCCAGTATTCCCTGCCGGAAGCCAAGCAGCCCGCCATCACCGAGACCGCTTCCCTTACGGCTCCGGCAGCTACCGGCATCGTGCGGACCCAGAACACCAACGTGACCCAGATTTTCCAGGAGAAAGTTTCCATTTCCTATGTGAAGATGTCCAACTCCAAGCGCATGAGCGGGTTGAACACCGCCGGACAGCAGAACAATGTCCCCGATGAAAAGTCCTGGCAGATCGCAAAGGCGCTGGAAAAGATCGCCCGGGATGTGGAATACACCTTCCTCAACGGCGTGTATGCCAAAGCTACTTCTGCCGATGTCGCCAACAAGACCCGGGGCATGATCGCCCTGTGCTCCGACGGCAACACCATCGCCGCAGGCGGTAAGGCCCTCACCAAGGCCAATTTGCAGGCGCTGTTCAAAAAGATGTACGACGCCGGCGCCATTTTTAAGAATATGGTGCTGTGGGTGGGTTCTACCCAGAAGCAGATCATCACGGACCTGTACAGCTATGCCCCCACTGACCGCAACCTGGGCGGTACCAATATCAAGCAGCTGGAAACGGATTTCGGCAACATCGGTATTGCCCTGAACCGATTTATGCCTCAGGATACGGTGCTGGCAGCGGAAATGTCCGTGATCGCCCCTGTATTCCAGCCGGTACCCGGCAAGGGCAACTTTTTCTATGAGGCGCTGTCCAAGACCGGCGCTTCCGAGGACGGCCAGATTTTCGGCCAGATCGGCCTGGACCATGGCCCCAAGTTCATGCATGGCACCATCACCGGCCTGACCACCGGCGCATAAGGAGGCGGGCTTATGGAACTGACGGCTGAATATATCCAGTCCCTTTCCGGGCTGTCTCCCGAGCTGCGGGAGGTGCTTTGCGCCATAGTGGAAAAGCTGGCGGAGCTGGAAGCAGCAGCTGCCGGCTAAAAAGGAGGGCAAAAAGATGGAACCTCTTGAAGAATTGCGGCTTCTTTGCCGGGAAAGGCAAGTGCCTTTTTTTGAGAACGACGAACTTCTTTACCAGTTGGAAAAAGCCGACGGGGACGTCGCTCTCGCAGCCTACCGCTGCCTGCTCATCAAGGCGGAAAACAGCACGGTACAGGTTTGCTGCTTCCAACTGGCGGACACCTCCGCTTACTGGCTGCGCCTTGCGGCCGCTGTGCGTCCCTCCGGCTCCTGTATTGTGCAGGGAGGGTAATCCCATGGGACAGATTCAAGACGCTTATACGCTCTCTCAGGCCATCAAATATCATGGCCGGAAGTTTACTGTGACGCGGCCCGTGCTGAATGAATTCAAGGAGCCTGCTGGGGAAGAACCGGTGGGCTCTTTTCGCGGGCTGTTCCACGTTTCCACCGGATATCTGGATATTTCTCTCACCGAGGCCGCAAAGGTCAGCACCCGCAGGCAGCCGCAGCTGATACTCCTGTACACAGACAAGATTCACAAGGAAGACCGGGTGGAGCTGAATGGAAAAACCTATACCGTGACCGGCGTGGACGATGTGGGAAACCGGCAGCTCTGCACCGAGCTTTCTCTGCGGGAAGAAGGATGAAGCATGATCGATTTTTCGGAACTGTATGACGCACTGGAAAAGCTGCCGGACCGGCTGGAAAAGGCAATCATGGCTTATGGCGAGACATCCGCCCAAAAGCTGCGGACGCTGGCGGTAACGAACCGACCCTGGACAGACCGGACTGCACACGCCCGGCAGCGGCTCCATGGAGAATGTGAGTGGTACGACACCGGCATTCGTATTATTCTGGCACATGGGGTGGAATACGGCGTTTATCTGGAATTCGCCCATGAAAAGCAGTATGCCGTCATCTACCCCATTCTCCAGCGGGAGGCCGGAAATGTGATGCAGGGCCTCCGGAATCTTTTTGAGAGGATCGAGCTATGAACTGGCAGACGATTTTCCAGCACCTGCAAGAGCAGGGCTTTGATGTATACCCTTTGGGGCAGCACAAGGGCGTATGCATAGCTCCTTATATTGTGCTGCGCAATAACGGAACCACCCTGGGCAGAGGCGCCGAGCAGGCCCTGTATGAGCTGCTGCTCTATATGCCTGCGGACAGAATTTCCGGGTTTGAGGACTTTATCCGGGAAGTCAAGTTGGTCATGAACCAGCTGTACCCGGCACTGAAGCTGGTGATCCCGGAGGACATCCACTATCTGGACAAGGAAGTCCGGGGCTGCATGACCTCCCTGACCTATGGCGTGGTGAAAAAATCAGAAATCAATCAAGTGAAAGGATGATAGCAAATGGCAGGACCTAACAAGGGCACGGAAATGGCAGTCATTGACTGCTGTATGCTGGTGCTGACTACGGAAGACGAGTCCAAAAGCATCGGCATCACTTCCGGCACCAAGCTGGGAGTAGAACCCCAGATCGAGACCACCGACCCGGTAAAACTCATTATCAAGGGTGTTTTGAAGGGCCAGAAAAAGGGAAAGAACACCATCACCGGCCATAAACTCACCATCACCGATAACCTGACGATTTTGGAGCTGCTGGAGCTGCTGCAGGGCGGCACCCTGACCCGCGACCCGGAAAACCATAAAATCACCGGGTACAAGCCCCCGGTTGTGGGTGAGGCGTATACCCCCGTAAAGTGCAAGCTGGACGCCTATGCAGCCCAAATGGATGAGGGCGGCAATGTAATCCAGTATGAGAAAACCACCTATCCCGGATGCACCGGCCAGCCGGTGGGGCTTTCCTCTGAGGACGACGTGTTCCGTATCAACGAATACACCATCGACTCCGCTCCCGGCAATGGGGAATCCCCCTATGAAATCAGCTATGTGGAGGAGCTGCCGGTTCTGACGGAACAGAGCTTCGGCGCTTAATCAGGAGGGTAAGGCGATATGGCATTTCTTTCCGGTGAAAAACTCACCGAACTGGCACAGGGAACGGAGATCGAACTGCCGGGTTTTGCGGCAGAGGAAACCATTTCCGTCCGGCTGCGCCGTCCTTCCCTGATGCTGCTGGCGGCGGAGGGGAAAATTCCCAACACCCTGCTGGCATCGGTAGAGGATTTATTTGAAAAAGGGGACAAAAACACCGTCTCCTTCAAAGAGCGGGCGGAAATTTTCCGCATTGTAGCCATGGCTTCGCTGGTGTCCCCTTCCTGGGAGGAGCTGCAAAATGCAGGCGTGAATCTGACGGACTTGCAGCTGCTCTATATCTACAATTTTTCCCAGACGGGGGTAGACACTCTGCGCCGATTTCGTGAAAAGCAAAGAACTGAAAAGCTTTCTGGTCATGGCAAAGACGTACCGGCTGCGTCCCAGTGAGCTGCTGGGGGTGGAGGATTCCTATACCGCCTACTGCTTTGACGAGGCGTGCTTCTATTTTGAGGCACGCCTTGCTAGTGGGCAAAAACCGGTTTATGAATCAAAAGCACACAGTTTTTCGGAATTTTACGACGGGCTGCTGAAATGATTTTCCTTTCCGGAAGAATATGGGGATTTTGGTATTGTATAATCAAACCATCACTTGCAGAAGGAGATCATGTTATGAAAAAGTTTGGCTCTTTGGCGCTGGTTCTGTGTATGTGTTTGGCTTTCTTGATGGGGTGCAGTAGTACTGATTCATGGTCTATAGAAGATTTTTCCTTTTATGATGAGGATGGCCGGGAAGTTGAGTTTTTGGCTACGGCTGACTCTATACAGGACAGAATTTCACTAAGCGACATCAATGAGGAAAAAAGTGGAGATTATCAAACTTATCGCGGAGTAAAAATCGGTGACCGTGCAACAACAGCGCTCGAAAAGTATCCTCTTGATGATTTTTATTATGCTGTTGATTATTTTTGGGGAGACGGAACTTCTTCTAAGGATGAAGCGGAAGAGAAAGACGCTTCTTTCCATGAACAGTATCCAACATTTGCAGAAGCCCTCCAGCACGCGGACGAGTTATCTTCTGGATTAAATTTGTTTGCTTCCAAGCAATTTTATGCAGAAGAAAATAATATGAAGCCGTATGAAGTGAACAGTATGGGAAAGGTGGATGACCTCGATCTTAGTAAAGATAATTACGAAGTGACAATTATCATCCATGACTCCAAAATAAAAGACATTACTTTTGAGCTGATAAAAGGCGATGACAAATTTGCTACAAATGATGTCAGTACACTTCCATTGCAGCTTCCGCATAATAGTGATATCCATTTTGGTGATACCCGTAGCACAATTGAAAAACTGGTTGGAGAACTGATCGAAGATGACCCGCGCCTGCCTCACAGCGGTGGATTTACACAGCAAGACCAAGTTCAAATCGGAAATGCTTCCTTCTACGTTTCTTACTACTTCAGTAAAGATTCAGACCAGTTGGTTAATATCCGATATATAGGTGATAATGATCCATCTGTATTCACAGAGCTAAAAGAAACCTATAATAGCATTTATGGAGAAGCAGTGACAACGGATCTTTATGATGAAGGGGACGATCATCCATATTGGTCTGTTTCCGATGGGTCAGGGCAAGAAATAAATGCAGAAGCCTTTGTAAATTCTGATAGCGGGAAAATCGTTTCTTTTTGCAGCCTTTATGACGAATCCGAAGACTAAAAAATAAACATTTTCAAACCACGCTCCACCCGGGCGTGGTTTTCTTTTACCCATCTTTAGGAGGTGAGAACCATCGCAATCGATATGGGGGTGGCCAGAGGCCACATTGATCTGGATTTTGCATCCATGAAGCAGAGCGTTTCCTCTGCTGTACAGGAGCTGAAAAAACTGGAACGGCAGGATTCCCTGGTGGATTCCGAGCTCAATAAACTGCGGCAGACCGCGATCCTTACCGGGCAGGCGGTGGACGAGCAGGCCGAACAGGTAAAATTTCTTTCTTCTCAGCTGCAAAATGCCAAAACCCGGGCGGACACCTACAAAAAGGGCATGGAGGAAATGAAATCCACCATCGAGCGGGCCGCCCAGGAACAAAAGGATCTGACTGCCAAAATTCAAGAAAACCTGGAGGCCCAGAAAAAGACGGAAGATAGGCTGAAGACCCTGACACCGGCCTATCAGGATGCGCAAAAAGCCATCAAGGCCGCTGCTGATGAATACGGTACGGAAAGCGAAGAGTGCCAGAAAGCGGTACAAGAGCATGAGAAGGCTATAAAATCCTATGAAAATACCGCCCAAAAAGCGGACGAACTGCGCAACCAGTTGGTTCAGCTGGAAGGCAAACAAAAGCTGGCCAACACCGCCACGCAACAGGCAAGCGATCAGTTGGAAGAGTACCAGATCGCCCTAAATAACACGGAATCGGATATTATATCTCTGACAACTGAACTGAAAAATGCCGAAAGCAAAGTGATCGGCCTTGGAGACTCCCTAGAACTGGCCGGCGGAAAAATGACCTCCGCAGCGGACAAGGCCGGAAGCATCGGGACCAAGTTGACCTTGGGAGTAACTACTCCTATTATCGGCATTGGTACAGCGGCGGTCAACGCCGGAAATGACTTTGAAGCCCAGATGAGCCGTGTTTCCGCCATTGCCGGGGCCTATGGGGACGATCTGGAAAAGCTGCGAGATCTTGCGATTGAATTGGGCGCGGAAACTTCTTTTTCTGCGACAGAATCGGCAGAGGCTATGGAAAATCTGGCTTCTGCCGGTTTTAGTACGGAAGAAATTATAGAAGCTATGCCCGGTATGCTGAATTTGGCAGCTTCCTCTGGCGAAGACCTTGCTTCCAGTGCTGATATTGCTTCCTCGACACTTCGGGGATTTCAGCTGGAAGCTTCTGAAGCGGGTCATGTAGCGGATGTGCTGGCAAAAAATGCAGCAAACACGAACGCCGCCATTTCTGATACTGGCCTTGCGATGAAATATATCGCTCCTGTGGCCCAGTCGGTAGGCTGGTCTTTGGAAGAAGTTACCACCGCTATCGGCGTGATGGCAGATGCCGGCATTAAAGGCGAGCAGGCCGGTACTACTCTGCGGGGCGCTTTGACCCGTTTGATGAAGCCAACCAAAGATATGTATGAATCCATGGACGATTTAGGCATCAGCTTTTACGATGCTCAAGGCAAAATGAAGCCCCTTTCTACCATCGTGGACGAACTGCAAAAGAGCACCAAAGGCCTGACAGATGAACAACGTGACAACCATCTTGCAACCATTTTCGGCACCGAAGCTCTTTCCGGCATGAAAGTTCTGCTGGGTTCCAGCAAGGAAGAACTGGATCGGATGACCGATGGATTGAAAAACGCAGACGGTGCCGCAGAGAAAATGGCGGACACTATGCTGGACAATACCAAGGGAAGCATTGAGGAAATGAACGGTTCTCTGGAAACCGCCGGGATCACCATCCAGAAGCAGCTGGCCCCGTGGATTACCAAAGGTGCCAAAAAAGTTACAGAGCTGGCCAATAAATTTTCCGAACTGGATGAAAACACGCAAGGAACCATTATTACAATTGGTGGTATTGCAGCTGCATCCGGCCCGGTAATCAAAGGACTGTCCGGTGTGACAGGAGGTATCGGTAAGCTGGTAAAAGGGACTGGTGGCCTTATCAAGGATTTGGGTAAAATTTCTTCGGCTAAAAAAGCTGCGGAAGCTCTTGGGGCAGTTGGAGACTTTTCTGCAAAATCCGTGGATGGTGTGAGCGGGCTTTCCAAGGTGCTCTTCAACCTGGGTTCTCCTGCTGGAATCGCCGTGATGGCTACCGGTGCGGCGGTTGCGTTGGGGATTGGGATTCAGGCATTGTCAGAAGATGTAAAACGTGCCAATCTGGAAGAGCATTTCGGTGATATCACGCTCTCTGCTGAAGAAACCCAGGATATTGCAGAGCGCCTCACGACAAATGAATGGACTATGAAAATCGATGCTGTTATCGATGCCAAAGAGAAATTGTCTCAACTTGAAGCTGATATTCAATCCTCTGTTGATACAATGAATCAGATAGGTTGGATGGTTGAAGTTGGAATCGATTTAAGTGAAGACGAAAAGAAATCCTTTCAAAGTGCTGCAAAAGAATTTATAACATCCACTACATCTTATCTGAAACAACAGCAATATACTATATCCCTTGCGATTGATACCATCATAACCCCAGGTACTGAAGTCAATGAAAACATTTCTAAATTCACAACTGAATTTTATTCAAAAACATATTCGGAAGTCGAAAAGCTCGGCAAAGAATATGCAGATGTTGTTGACAAAGCTTTTGCCGATAACATTTTAACCGAAGATGAATATTTGAACATCGAAACAATTCGTCAACGGATGCAGGCTTTAACTGATAAAGCCGCCAGCTATGAATACACAGGTACGCTGAAAGCTCTTGAGTTACAAGCGGACCAGAGCAATATTAGTGTTGAAAGCTTCCAACAACTCCAAAAAGATATTGAAACCTCTTTACAGGAACGTATGGACCATGCAGAAGAGGCATTTTCTCTTGCGATTGGCCAAGTTGAGCTCGCCTTTGATGAAGGCGCAATCAGTCAGAAAGAACGCGAGGAATTTATTGACCAATTAACAATCGGATTCAATCGGGACAAAAGTGAAATCGTTTTGCAAGGCTTAGGCGTACAGGTTAGAACTATTCAAGCGAATTACAGTGATGCGGTGGGGCTTTTTAGTGAAGAATTTTCAAATTCGGTTAATGAGGCAATTAATAATCAAATCAACGCAAGCAAGGATAATCGTCGTTGGAACCGCTTGTGGAATGAATTAGAAGGTTCTTTATACAATATGGATGACAAAATTGAAGCAGCATCACCAGGAACGCAAAGAGCTATCCGGGATTTGCTTTCCGCTATGCAGCCTACAACCAAGGAGCTGGAAAAAATTGCTCAGTCATTTTATGATGCGGGAATGATTCCTCCTAAAAATGTTTCTGAAGGATTGCTGGATGTATACGAATTGGAAGTAATGTCGGGAAATACGGAACATATGTATGAAATTCTCGCCTCAGAAATCGCCAATTCTCCGAAAGCTCAGCAAGCTGTAAGAGAAGCTGTTAAAAAAGGAAATGATATACCGGAAGAACTGGCCACTGCCTTAAAAAACAATTATGGTTTGGTATATGATGCTCAATCCGGTATGTTTGACGAAATTGGAAAAGCCGTTCCGACCAAAGCGGAAGAAATTAAAAATCTTTTATCTGCTGTTGGAATAGACATTCCAAACAGGCTTGCCGAATCTATTGCAAAACAAGGTGGCTCCGTCGAAACAAAAACGCTTAATCTTTTAAGCAACATACAAACAGGAGTTTCTCTCAAACAAGATGAATTGTTTTCTGTTTTTACAAATCTGGGGATTTCTTTACCAGAATCCCTGATTTCCTCTCTGGCCGAGCAAAATCCAAACGTTCAGCAGCAGGCGATTGAGTTGTTTTCCCAAATTCAATATGCCGATGATGAAAAGAGGCCGGAACTGCTGGAGCAGATGCTGGAGCTGGGGCAAAAGGTGGACGAAAACCTGTGCAGCGGTATTGCCGAAAATCTGGTTTTAGTCGAGGATGAAGCGTCTGATATGATTTCGGTGTTGGATACCACTACAGGAAAGGAAATTACCCGGATTACTCCCGAATTTGCAAAAAAGCTGAAAAAAATGGGAAGTACGGGTTTTGATTCCATGGATGAAGCCATGAAAAGCGGGAAGCTGACAGCGCCGGAGGTTGACGAAATGGATACGAAACCGGTAAAAGACTGGAGACAAGATGCTCAAATTTATCTTTCTAATAACCCTTTAACGGCGGCAATTCAATCCGCAGCCCTTTTTGGAGCTCAAGCTGGAGTCAATGCTCTCTATTCAATTACTAAAAACGCCGATGGCGGAATCATTGAAAAGCAAACCCTCTCCTGGCTGGCAGAAGGCGACCAGCCGGAAGCGGTAATTCCTCTTTCTTCATCGAAACGAAGCCGGGGAATCGAGCTCTGGCAGCAGGCCGGTGAAGCGCTTGGCGTCATGGATGCCGCCCGAAATACCATGGCTGCTCAAAACCAAGGTGCAGGGGTAGGCAGCAATCCCCAGCAAGTAGCGGCTGCCCTGGCTGCGGAGCTGCGGAGAGCACCCATTGAGGTGAATCCTCAGTTTCATGTCAGTGCCGGGGATGTTTATCTGGATAAAGACCGGGTAGGCCACAGCTTGTCACCGGTAATCGATACCGAGTTGAGCCAAATTCAGGGAATCAGGAGGCGAGGCGGATGATTGCGGAAGAAATTACTTTTGGGGAACACGAACAGGAAGAATTTGGCCTATTGCCCAAGCAAGTGATTATCAACCCGCCGGAAGTCAAAACCTATCTGGTACCGGTTCCGGGGCGCAGCGGTTCTCTGGATTTTACGGAAGCGCTCACCGATGGCCAGCCGGCCTATTCCGACCGTCTGTTGACCATCACCATGTACTGCTTTGCAGAAGAGGAGCGGCTGCCGGAAATGGAATCCGCCTGCCGCAATGCAAATTCTTCCCAGGATATTGAGTATCATGCTTGTTTGCGCCCCCGGGTATTATTACCGGGGCCGTCTTTCTGTGGACTGGGTGTCTGAGGACAATATCGACATTGCCACCATCACCGCCACCTGCGACCCCTACAAATACAAACTCTCGCCCACCGTGAAGGAATTCGATGTGAGCGGGAGCCTGTCTGTCACTTTGCCCAACGACCGGATGCCCACGGTGCCCATGGTGACGACTGATGCGGAAATTACCATACAGTTTGGTGAAAGTACCATCGTCTTCCCTGCCGGTACCCGCAAGGCCCCGGCCTTGCTGCTGTTGGAGGGTGAAAACCAGCTGACCCTTACCGGCAGCGGACACATCAAATTTGAGTATCAGGAGGGGGCACTGTAATGTATCAGGTATATTGTGATGGCCAGCTGCTCCATGATCCCAGATTGCAGGAATATCAGCTGCTGTCCCCTTCCCTCTCCCTGGAACTCAACAAAACCGGCAGCTTCACCTTTACCCAGTACCCCAATCATCCTATGGCGGGGCTGGTGCAAAAGCTGAAATCGGTTATCGAAGTCAAAAAAGACGGGGTTGTCCTCTTCCGGGGACGGCCCCTTTCCAGTAAAGAGGGATTTTACCGCCAGCAGGACTACACCTGTGAGGGTGAGCTGGCTTTTCTGCTGGACAGCCGCGTCCGGCCCTTTGAAATGGCGGGCGGGGTAACGGAGCTTTTCACCTACCTTATCAATCAGCACAACGAACAGGTGGACGAAACCAAGCGGTTCCAGGTGGGAACGGTGACGGTTACCGATCCCAATGATTACATCAACCGGAGCAATGTAACCTATGAAACTACCTGGGACATTCTCAACACCCGGCTTCTGAACACGCTGGGCGGCTATCTGTGGGTGCGGCATGAAGCGGACGGGGTATATCTGGACTATTTGGCAGACTTCCCCTACATGAGCACCCAGCGGATTACCTTCGGGGAGAACCTGCTGGACTATGCCCGCACCCGGGACGGAAGTGAAATTGCCACCGCCCTGATTCCTCTGGGCGCCCGGCTGACCGATGCCGAAGGCAAACAGACTGAGGAGCGGCTCACCATTTCCGATGTAAACGACGGAAAGGATTATGTTTATGACCAGGCGGCCGTGGAGCAATACGGCTGGATTTTTGCCACGCAAAACTGGGACGATGTAACCCAGGCAGGCAACCTGAAGCAGAAGGGGCTGGACGCTCTACAGGAAAAAATCAAAACCGTGGACACCATCGAAATGACCGCTGCCGACCTTTCCCAAATGGACAAGAGCTTTGACGATTTCCGGATTGGCCAGTATGTATTTGTGGATTCCCCACCTCATGGCATGGACGGGGAAAAATTCCTGGTCACCAAAATGACCCTGAATCTCTCTGACCCCAGCCAGAACAAGCTGATCTTCGGCCGGGTGAAATCCAGCTTTACAGAAGAAACCAACCGGGATCATCAGACTGTGGGGGATTTAGTCAGCCGCACGGAAGCCATTGAGAGTGATTATGTAACCAATGACACGGTGACCAGTATTACCGAGGATGTCTGGACACGTATTGACCAGACCGCCGAAAGCATTATGAGTGAGGTAGGCAGCACCTATGTCACCAGTGAAGGTTTTGAAGAAAAGCTGAACACCCGATTCACCCAAACCGAGGAAGGTTGGGAGATGACTTTCAACCAGTTCCGGCAATGGGTGGAAGCCGAAAACGGCGAGACTCAGACCGCTTTTGAAGAGCTTCGGAAGTACATCCGATTTCTCGATGGCAACATCATTTTGGGAGATAGAAACAACGATTTACAGTGCATCATCACAAACACCAAGATTTCCTTTGAGCAGAACGGCACCGAGGTGGCCTACATCAGCAACAACAAGCTGTATATCACCAACGCCGAAGTGCTGGACCGGTTCACCGTGGGCAACCCCTCCAGTGGATATTTTGACTGGATTCCCCGTGCAAACGGCAATCTGGGCATGAAATGGAGGGCTGGATAATGGCCGAACTTGTCAAAAATTACAGCAACGGCTCTTCGATTAAAGTGGTGTATTCCTACACCCAGAACGTGAGCAAGAACCAAAGCACCGTTACCATGACCCTGTACGTCAAGCGTGACGCATATGGCCCCAGCTGGAACACCAAATGTGACGCCTATATCCAGCTGGACGGCTCCAAGGTCATGACCTATGACGGCAGCTTCAACATCGGCACCAGCTGGGTGAAAATTGGCTCCACCGTGAGCAAAACCGTCACCCATAACGCCGACGGCACCAAAACCATCAGTTTGAAGGGATTTTTCGACTCTCTGGGGCTGACCACCAAACTCACAGACCTGACGGTCACGGGGAATGTGACCCTGAAAACTATCCCCCGGGCCAGCAGCTTTTCCCTGTCTGCCAGTACGGTAACGGCAGGCAGCACCAGCATGACGGTGAATATTGACCGGGCTTCCGGCAGCTTTACCCATACGGTGCAGTGGAAGCTAGGCAGCCATACCAAAAACACCACCGGCGTGGGGTCTTCGGCTTCCTACACCATCCCGGAAAGCTGGCTGGACGCCATTCCCAACAGCACCAGCGGCACCGGTACGGTGACAGTCACCACCTACAACGGCAATACCAAAATCGGCAGCGCCAGCAAGAGCTTCACCGTCAAGGCGGCGTCAGACGTTGTGCCCAGCTTTACCGGCATTACCTTTACCCGGGTGGATGGGGACGTGCCCGCCGACTGGGGAATTTACGTCCGGACTAAAAGCAAGGTTACCGCCCAAATCACCGGCGCGGCGGGTGTGTATGGCAGCACTATCAAGAGCTATTCCATTTCCGGCGGCGGGTATTCGGGAACGGCGGCCAGCCTGACCACCGGTTTTCTCAACACCGCCGGAACCGTCACCTTCACCGCGAAAATCACCGACAGCCGGGGCAGGACGGCTACCAAAACCGCCAGCATTACCGTCACAGACTACGCGCCGCCGGTACTGTCCAGTGTGGCCGGATTCCGGTGTGACGCAGAAGGAACAGAACAGGACGACGGCAATTATATTTCTCTGACAGCCAATTTTTCCGGTTCCGTTCTGGACGGGAAAAACCCGGTGACAGGCGAATACCGGTACAAGGCCGAGGGCGGGGACTGGTCGGGCTTTTCGCCGCTGGTTTCCGGAGAACCGGCTGTTTTTGCCGCCACCGGCGATGCCACCTTTACGGTACAGGTGCAGGTCAGCGACACCTTTTCCAGCTTCACACAGAATATTGTGGTGAATTCCATCCGGTTCATTATGGACTTCAAAGCTGGCGGAACTGGCGTTTCTTTCGGTAAAGCTGCTGAATATGACGATATCCTTGAATCTGCATGGAGATTGATACTGCATCAAACAGGTGCTGACCAGATAATTTTGCAAAAGAAATCCGGAGAAGCAGGTAATGCCGTTAGGTTTACAGACCCGCTTTCAGAATTGCAGGATGACTGGAAAATAAGTCAATATGCAAGTGAACAAGGAACTTCAAATTCTTTGCGATTTATGACCAATTCCGGTTCGGATTCTCCTGACGATTATGCGTCTGCAATGATTTTGTACGCTGGCAAAACTGCTGAGTTTTTTGGAACAGTGAAAGCCAATTCTGATGTTGTGACTCCAAAAATCGGAATGAATGACAGAACTTATTTGGCATTCTATGATACAAATTACATGGAATTTGTTACCACTTTAGGGTCGGATGAAAAGAAATTTGAAATTCTTTGTGAGCAAGGTGGAGAACAACGCCCGATTTTTCGTCCAAAGGTAAATAGTGTAGGATGGTTAGGAACAGCAGGATACCGTTGGAATACCGGTTATTTTACCAACACCATCACCCAGAGCGACTTGAAGGATAAGGAAAACATCCGGGAGATTTCCGGGGCAAAAGGGTTTATCATGGCGTTGCAGCCCATCGCCTATACTCTGAAAGACGGAGACGGCGGCCGGTTTCACATGGGCTTCGGCGCACAGCAGGTGGCACAGGCCGCAGCGGAACACGGCATGGGGGATCTGGCGCTGTATCAGGCATCACGGATTGAAAAAGACGGCCGGGAAACCTACTACTCCCCGGAAACCCCGGACAAAGACTTACGCTGGGGGCTCAATTATCACGAATTTCTCGCACCTCTCATAGCATTGGTACAGGAGCAGGAAACCAGAATCCAACAGCTGGAAGAACAGCTGGACAAGATACAGAAAGGATGAACAAAATGGCAGAAATCAAAGGAATTGACGTAAGCACATGGAACGAGGTCAATGACTGGGCATCCGTGAAAAAGGCTGGAAACCAGTTCGCCATTGTCCGCGCAGGGTTTGGTAACACCACTACTCAGCAGGACAAAAAGTTCATAGAGCATATGAACGGGGCACTGGAGGCCGGGATGGCTGTGGGCGTATACTGGTTCAGTTACGCCCGGAGCGTGGATGAAGCGAGAAAAGAGGCTCAGGCTTGTTTGGAAGTCATTAAGCCTTATAAATCCAGAATTACATATCCGGTGTTTTTTGACTTTGAGTATGACAGTGAAGCATATGCTGAAGACGCTGGAGTAATCGTAAATGCGCGCTATGTAACTGACGTTACAAAAGCTTTCTGCGAAACCATCCGGAGCGCCGGGTATATTGCCGGGTACTACACCAATCAGGACTACTACAAAAACAAGCTGTATCCCGAAAAGCTGGCAGGCTATGATCTGTGGCTCGCAGATTACACCGGCGGCCCGGAGTATACATGTGCGATTCAGCAGTTCACCAGCACCGGCAAGGTGAACGGGATCAATGGTAACGTGGACCAGAACGTGTGCTTCAAGTCCTATTCTTCGAACAAGCCCTCCGATGGTAAAAAATACGGCACCTGCACTGGCGATGGTGTACGCATCAGGGCTGAGGCTCATACAGAAGCCAAAGTCCTGGGCGGTGCCAACAAAGGCGATAAACTGGAGCTGCTGGGCGATGACGGTTGGGGATGGTCCAAGGTCAAGGCCAACGGCGTCACCGGCTGGATGTACAACGATTATATCAACGGCGCCGGCCGCAGTAAGCCCAAGACAGTCCATTGCAGCGGCACCTATGTCAATCTCCGCAAGAGCCCCAGCACCAGTGCCAAGGTTGTTCGGCAGCTGAATCCGGGCGACAAGATCACGCTGGTGTCCATCAACCCTGACGGTTGGCTGGATGTAGATGGAGGGTATCTGTACTACGATAAAAGCTATCTGGAAATCAAATGAGGTGCTGCCCATGTCCGTTGAAATCATCGTCGCAGCCATGTCCTTGTGCGGCACTGCACTGGGCAGCCTGGCCGGAATTTTAACATCCAGCCGCCTAACCACCTACCGGATCGGCAAGCTGGAAGAGAAAGTAAACAAACACAATAACCTGATCGAGCGCATGGTGGCCGTGGAGCAATCCACCAAGTCAGCCCATCACCGCATCGATGAAATCAGAGAGGAGATCGAAAATCATGAAAATTAACTGGACTGTCCGACTGAAAAACAAGACCTTCTGGCTCACTGCCATCCCTGCCCTGCTCCTGCTGGGCAGCCAGATTCTGGCGCTGTTTGGCGTGATCTGGGACTACACTCCTCTGGCACAGCAGCTGTCTGCCATCACCGGCACCGTGTTCGGCCTGTTGGCCCTTCTGGGCGTGGTTAACGACCCCACCACAACCGGTGTTTCCGACAGCAGCCAGGCGTTGACTTATCAGAAGCCCAAAAAGAACTATGTGGAGCTGACAAAGAAATAACCCATAAATGCATGGCCGCCCCGCTCGGAGTTTTCCGGGTGGGGCGCTTTTCTTTTTGGAAAAATATGGTATGATGTAGAAAAAGACACAAGGATGTGCTGAATGTGGAATATAAAGAGAAATCACCCGCTCCTCTGGACAATGACGCCTTGACCCGGCTGATCTATCTCCACGACGATGAGATTACCCAGCTGCTTGTCCGGATTCGTCAGCTGGAGGAGCGGGTGCGGGTACTGGAAGGAGAAAGAAGCCTCAAAAATGAGGTGTAATAGAGGTGTAATAGAAATCTTTTTTGCAAAATCTAAGGAATTGTACAAAAAGAAAAACCGCATTGTTTTAGCACGAAAACGGCTTAACAATGCGGTCTGGCGGAGAAAGAGGGATTTGAACCCTCGCGCCGGTTACCCGACCTACTCCCTTAGCAGGGGAGCCCCTTCACCACTTGGGTATTTCTCCATGGTAAATCTATATAAAGCTATTCACTTAAACGCATGTGGCGGAGGGGAAGAGATTCGAACTCTTGGTCCCTTGCGAGATCACTAGTTTTCAAGACTAGCTCCTTAAACCACTCGGACACCCCTCCAGATTACCGGAAGGCAACCGCCCAACGAAGGATGTTCGTTTCGCGACGAAAGTTATTATACTGTATTTTCCTGTAAATGTCAACAGGTTTTTTGAATATTTTTTCGAAAAAAAGAAATAAGCGAAGGCTCCTGAAAAAAAAGAACCTTCGCTTATTATGGGTTTTATCATTTAGGAACGTTTTAAAGCTTTTAACAGCTGCATTTCACTGGCGCCCTCACACACCGCCACCACTTCGTCGCCGGACTGTAAAACCGTATTGCCGTTGGGGATCATCATGGTATCTTTCCGGACGATGGAGATAATCAGGGAACCGGTGGGTAAATGAATATCGCGAAGCTTTCTCTGGTGGAGATGGGAGTTTTCAGGCAGCACAATGGTACAGATACTGGCCCTGCCTTTATTCAGGGTAGCCAGCAGGTGCATTTCGGCCGCGCCGATTTCCTGTTCAATCAGGCGGGTAATAATCCCGGTACTGCTGACCGGGATGTCCACCCCCAACGCCCGCATGGTTTCCAGATTTCTGGGGTCATTGGTTCGGGCAATGGCCTTTGGCACCTGGAACTGTTCCTTGGCCAGCTGGACCGCCACCAAATTGGTTTCGTCGCTTCCCGTCACGGCCACCAGGCAGTCTGCCTCGCGAATCCCGGCCTGCTCCAATACAGCCGGTTCCGTCCCATCCCCCAAAATCACTTCCGCGTCAATCATGTTTGCCAGTTTTTGGCAGTGTTCCCGGTTCCGTTCGATCACCGAAATGGTGTTCCGATGTTCCATAAGGCTGGCTGCAAGATAATGTCCGACTTTGCCGCCGCCCACAATCACGATACGCATATTTCGCATATTTTTTATCCTTTCCAAAAATCAGTCGGCTATCCTTACATAAATCAGGGAATCCCCTTCCTCCACAACGGTGTGGCAGGGCTCCTGATAGAGCACCAGGGAACCATCCCGGCGGAGTAAGCCGAACACTTGTTGATGATCGGAATGAATCATATTCAAATTGACCCCCACCATCCGTTTGTCCGACGGAATTGCCACAAACGAAAGGGTATGTGTGCCAAAGGTCAAGGTTTTGCTGTCCAACGGTTGAATTAAGGCTGCTTCCAAAGCATCACAGGCCAAGTTGGTGTGGCAGATGCACCGCAGCCCCAAAGTGGAGAAGATTTCCTCTCTTGCAGGGTCAGAAATACGGGCAACTGCATTTTCAATCCCAAAGATTTTTTTGGCAATTTGGCAAACCGTAATGTTCAGGTTATCATCAGGGGTGGCAGCCGCCACGGCGTCACAGCTTTCAATCCCGGCGCTGCGCAGCACCTGCAAATCGATGGGGTTTCCAGAAAAGGTGATTCCGCTAAATTCCGAGCCGAGACGGCTAAAGTTTTCTTCCTGACGATCAATTATCGCCACATCATGGCCATGGCTGTCAAGGGTTTCTGCCAGGCGAGAGCCCAAGCGACCACACCCGACAATTAGAATATTCATTGGGAGACGACTCCTTTTCAAAAATTTTTAATACAATCATTTTATTGAGAAGAATGACATAAAAATTAGGACTTTCCGCAAATGTTTCTTCTTACGCCAGTATTATACTATTTACCTTTTTGAAATACAAGGGGAAAGACAGATAAACGAAAAGCCACAGCATGTCGTGCTGTGGCTTTTCGATCTTTGAACATAAAACCTACTGAATAAAAGGAAAAGGCTTATTTATGTACCTGCTGGATCTTCGTCATCAGAAAATTCCAGGACTTTAGAGGCTCCATGGATGAAAGCTTCATACTCCTGTCTGATTTGGTGATAATAGATTCTTCCTTCATTCGTAATCGCATAGTACTGCCGCCGACGAGAATCCTCCGCAACCTTTTTTTCATACTCTACAATATAGCCATTTTCTAACAATCGGTAGAAAATATTGTAGGGATGTGAAATTGCACAAACAGAATCACTTTTTTCGTCGATAAACCGCAAAATTTCCAACGTGTGCATAGGCCGCTTATTCAGAAGAGAAAGAAGAAGGAGTTCCATAATCCCCTTTTTCAAATTTAGAATAATGCCGCGCGATGCGATGATAATCCCCTCCTTTATTACTCAATATACCATTATTTTCTTTTATAATCAATAGTATACCGCAAAATTATATCGATTTACATGCAAAATACTCTTAAAAAAGCGTATTTTTTGAATAAAAAGAAAAAATCTTAAAAATAATATTAGTTATATCTATGTTTCTAATAATGCAAAATTTCTTTTAATATAACGATTTTTAAAATAAAAATTTTTGCCTGCCACAGAAGTATAATGACCATGGAGAAGTGATATATCAAACACGATAGAAACAAGAAAACCCTGCAAGCCCGACAGCACGGTACACTTACAGGGTTTTCACTTGTATTATCAGGGTGCAGGCAGCATCATCATTTGCACCCGGCAGTATCAGGAAGAAGCCGTTGCCCGTTCCTTTCTGGATTGTGCGTGCCGCATATCGCGGATAAGCTTACGCCGAACCGTGTCTAACCGAAAACGGTTATAGCGCTGAATCAGGGCGAAGGGAAGGTTCCCCAGCAAAATCAAAAAAGCAAACACGAAGTTTATCGGGAAGGGGTTGATGATGAGAACCACCAAAGCGCAAAGGCAGTTGGTCAGGTGCATCCACTCACCCCGGCAAGTTTCCAAAATAAACTCATCCAGATATTCCAGCGACAGGGAAGTGATGTGGGACTTGGAAAAACCGTCTTTGGCAATAAACTGCGGGACCTTATCCTTCCACAGCTGGATTTTCAAGTGGTCTTTATACCAGCGGCCACCTTTTTCCCACTGTCTGGGCTGGTACCTTTTCCTTTCGCTGTTAAAAAAGCGTCTGGGAAGTCGCACACAAGCAATAAAAACCAGTACATGCCAGCAAGCAGCCAAAGCAATATTCCAAAATAAGATATTGAGAGGATTGGAGTTTTTCAGCACAAAAAATCGTCCTTTCTATAAGGGTGGGGTGCAGTAATAGGAAAACAAGTAAAAAACCCCCGGTATCCGGCGATATAACAACCGCCAATGCCAGCAGACCCATTCCTTATGACTCTTATTATAGAACTGTCAAATTCTTTTTTAATTCTCTAATAGAAAAAAACAAGATTCAGAAAAATTAACAATTCATAAAACCGAATGTCCCATCTGATTGGTTAAGAAAAATGAACAATAGGAGGACTATCCCTATTCCGTAAAAAAAGAAGAAAGCACACCGCTGCGCCGACGTCGGCAAGGGCTGCTGGTACGAACCAAAATGGTCTCCTGCCCAATTACTTGAACATCTTCCCATCGAATAATCATGTCGTCTTCACGTCCCAAAATCCCCAGCCAGCGCAATCTTCCAAACACAATCAAGGCGGATAATGAAGCGGTTTCCGTATCCAATTCCACATCTCCCACACATCCCAGTCGGGCCCCATCTCGGATACTGATTACTTCTTTCCGTTTTAAATCGGCAAGGCGGCAAGTCATTCTCATCACTCCTGGTTCTAAAAATAGTTTCTTTAAACTATATGTGGAGATTGTGTTTTTCTTGCCGGTATGATACAATATATATAAATTTCCGACTATGCGGTTGCCATAGAACCGGAGAAGTTGTATACGGGGAATGCCATCAAATAAATGAGAAAGGCTGTGATACTGTATGAATATTTGGCACGATATTTCTCCGAAAAGAATAAAGTCTGAGGATTTCTTTGCTGTTATCGAGATTACCAAAGGCGGTAAAGTAAAATACGAATTGGATAAAGAAACAGGTCTGCTGATGATGGACCGGGTGCTGTATACCTCGACCCATTATCCGGCTAATTACGGTTTTATTCCCCGTACATATGCCCAGGACGGAGACCCGCTGGATGTCTTGGTGCTCAGCTCCGAAAAAATTCAGCCCCTGTCACTGGTTCGCTGTTACCCCATTGGTGTGATTATTATGGAAGATGGCGGGGCAAAGGACGAGAAAATTATTGCCATCCCCTTTAACGACCCGATGTACAACAGCTATCATGATATCCGGGAACTGCCTGGCCATATTTTTGACGAAATGAGTCATTTCTTCTCGGTGTATAAGCAGCTTGAGACAGGAAAAGAAACCGACATCGACGATGTCCGGAACCGGGAAGAGGCGGTTGCTATTATCAACAACTGTCTGGAACGGTACTTGGAAGATTTCTGCCGGTAACCTGTAATCTTAGAACCCTCCATATCAATCTATAAAGCGAGCGGTACTTTCCTTGAAATTTTGGGAAAGTACCGCTTTTTTTACAGTTCTTTTTTAATTTTTTCCAGAGCAGCTTTTTCCAGCCGGGAAACCTGTGCCTGACTGATACCGATGGCAGAAGCGACTTCCATCTGGGTTTTTCCCTGTAAAAATCGAAGAGCTAAAATCCGTTTTTCCCGCGCGTTTAAATCCTGCATCGCCTGTTTTAAAGCAATTTCTTCCAGCCAGTTGCGGTCATCGTTTTTATCTCCCACCTGGTCCATTACATAAATGGTATCACCGCCATCAGAGAAAACCGGCTCGTACAAAGAAACCGGCTCTACAATCGCTTCCAGCGCCAGAACCACGGTCTCCCGTTTCACATCAATCGCCTTTGCAATTTCCTCGACGCTTGGTTCGCAGCCTTTTTCCGCTGTCAGGCGCTCTTTGGCCTGCATGGCTTTGTAGGCAATATCCCGCATGGAGCGGCTGACCCGGATGGTGTTGTTATCCCGCAGATACCGGCGGATTTCTCCAATAATCATAGGGACGCCATAGGTGGAGAAACGCACCCCCTGTGATACATCGAAATGGTCAATGGCTTTCATCAGGCCAATACATCCCACCTGAAACAAATCGTCGGGATTCTCTCCCCGGTTCGTAAATCGCTGAATGACGCTGAGTACTAAACGCAGATTGCCGCTAATCAATTCTTCCCGGGCTTGTTTTGCCTGCTGAGGGGTGCCGTCCCGCATACGCTGCAAAAGTTCCAGTTTTTCTTTTTCTGTCAATACTTTCAGGCGGGAGGTATTGACCCCACAGATTTCCACTTTATTGTACTGCATACAGCATCGCCCTTTCCCAATACACAATGTGACCTTATCTAAGTTCAGTATGGGAAAGAAAGACAGATTTCATTCAGTTTCAAAAAAGAAAAAGCCCCTACACGCGATTTGCGTGTCGAGGTTGAGGAGGCTATCCGATTGCACTCCACTAAGAGTGCGAGCAGAAAGCAAAAAAACTGAGTCAGAACGCGAATTGCGTCCAGACTCAGTCTGGTGGAAGGGGTGGACACTTTAGATGCCTGCCCCTTACACAGTCGTAATGCGCTGAGAAGCAAAAAAATTTTTCATTCTCACCTTTGCACTCCGCACCCTTAATTCAGAACGCATAGCAGCGAAACTCTCACAGGGGGTAAATATAGCACACGAGCTAAATCTTGTCCAGCATCTTTGGGACGCATTATAATAGGGGGAACGAGGATGATTAGTAAATCATGGCTGAAAAGTCACCCAGGAAAAACGTCCAGAAACCACATATAACAAGAATTTGTAATAAAACGCTTACTAAGCCACAACGCAGTGTTTTCACATTATGTGTCTGAATGAGTCACATCAGCATCTTTATTTCCCACCTGTTCTCCCGATAGATATATGAATGATTGTGGGGGCAATTCTATGCTGAATTCACTCAGTTCTTTTGGCGGATCATACTGTATAACTTTTCCCAATTGGTAGGCATAAGCAACTTTGCAGCCTTTGAAATATTTCCGATACTTATCACGAGATATACCCGCAAATTTCTTAGTATATTCCCAAAGCGCAGAAGGTGAGGATGATATTGTTTTGACAACTTCGACCTCTCCGACAACTTTCATTATTGGTGCAGTTGAGTACATCAGAATTTTGTCTACAGTTCTGTTTGCCAACCGTTTTCTAAACTCATATTTTTTTGACCCAGCAAGTATTCTCTCCACATATTCCGGATTTATTGATAACAATATCGACTCCAAAAAATCACCTCCAGTAACGGCTTAAATCCGTTTGAGCCACGTTTAGTATCATATTAAACTGTTCGTCTGTTATTCGTGTAAACGGCCTTGGGCCACCCGGAAAAGCAATTATATCAGTATCCCATAAAAATTTTAATATGGGACGTTTGATAAGACTTTTAACGAAAATAAATTTCAACACTATTTGATTGCCTCGGTATTTCCGCCAAAACTGCTCTAATTCGTCATTTGTAAACACGCTTCGATTTTGAACATGGCGCATATATTCTTCTTTTGACCTGAAATCACTTGTAGCCTCTTCAACAATAGCTACAGAAGTCAATACTGCAGTGTATCCAGCGTTACCCGGCACCCCATTTCTATAAAATATCACGATGTCTCCGGGATGAATATTCCTTTCTGGTGCAAATGATATATATACTTTTTGCAATGCGTAACGATAAGGAGTCTTCGCTACAAAATCATTTTCATTTTCGTTCCGTAAAATCGAATCTGGAAGTAGAGATGTATGGTATTTCGGGAGAATTGGCAATATAAACTTTTGTACCTCATACTTTAAGTTGGGGAAATTTTTCCGAGGGGATAACTCTGGAAGGTACTGCTTCATTTGTTTAGTTAAAACCTTTTCACCCGTACTTGTTTTCGTACCGTAATTTTCGAATCCCCAGCGAGAAAGCAGTGTTACAAGTGTCTCGAGTTCTGGGCGATCATCGAACAGAGTTACATACACTTCGTCTACATTTTGTTCAATTGCATTATCCAAAATTATCTTTATAAACCGCTCTCCAAGTCGAAAGCCTGTTGCATCAACTTTGAAGGTCCCAATCTTAAGTCGTTTCTTTGGCGGAAAGCATGGAGATATATCAGAATAATTTTCCTCTTCATTTTCTGGTTTCAAGTATAGGAATCCAAGCAAGCGGTCCGTATCGTCTCGACAGATGTAGGCATCTTCATCGCATTTCTTATTGAACCATGCATTAAAGCCAGGATACGCATTCCGCAAACTATCAAAAAACTCATTGTTTACATCGAGAGAGCCAATGGGGACTTTCTTCACCGCAAGAGCTTTATATTCAATTAGGCCTGGATTTTCACTTGTGGCAATCGTAAGAAATGCATTTATAGACAGGACTTTATGTTCAAGCCCCAATAATTCTGCCTTCCGCCTAAGCCGCTTGTCCTCAGTAATGAGTAAATCAACACGTCCTTGATAAACTTCGTTGAGCAAAGCGGTATCGATCCTGTCATTTTCATTCCTATCTGTTGTTGCTGCGAGAGCTGCTACTTGCTCTGCCATAGGAGCCTGTGTCTTTAACTCCTGATAAGCATCAAGCTTGAGTGTCATGGCTTCTGCCGGGTCGGCATACTTAACTCTCATGCTTACCCTCCTTAGCGAAGCAGCGAAGCAACATATTCAGGATCTTTATCCGTAAAAGTCATTTGGTAAATATTGAGCGGGCAGTTTAGTTGTTCTGCAATCTGCTTACTTTGCTCTCGCTCTTTTTCAATCAATGCTGAAACGCTTTTAACTGGGTAATTCTTTCCATCTCGACGGCGCAGATTTGAGATAATAGTTTGGATATCTGCTTCGAGCAGAATGATTCGTGAAATATTCAGTGCGGGGTAAACCGATTCTGGAAGAACTTCAACTTCATTATCAGCGTTGAAAATACAGAAATGCCCAGCAAGGATGATTTTTTGGTTTTCCTGGGTGAGTTGTCGTACACGTTCGGCTAACAAGATTTGGTTGTTGTTCTTATCGGAAACCGTCTTGTTTGCGCCATACTGCTCACCGTTGATTGCACTAATTAAGTCACCGGCAGAAAATGCCGGAATATGAAGCATCTCGGACAAAACTGAACACATTGTGCTCTTTCCGGTCCCATACACTCCTGCAATGAATATTGTTGATCCTTTTAGGGCAATATTTTCACCCATAGTTACTATTTCCGGATTATCCATGGACATCATCTCTTCTTTCATCTTCTTATCACTGTTGAGTAAGTCTGCCAATATTTGATGTGCCTTCTCCCAGATTTGTGGGGGTCTGAACTTTCATGTCCCCCTTTTCTCTACATACCCTTTAAGCTATTTCAAAGGGATTTCTTCAATTATATTATAGCAGAAATCCTGCAATTATGGAAGCTGATCATTCTCTATATGTACTAAAAGC
>OBYM01000189.1_pt1 | contig 40070 bp, 32 predicted proteins | sample 1538191 | NCBI WGS metagenome assembly OBYM01 (sample SAMEA2580165, study PRJEB22360) | human gut metagenome | biome: human gut; feature: human-associated habitat; material: faeces | place: Denmark | collected 2008/2010 | reverse complement strand
AGGAGCAGGCTCGTATCGGCGCCTTGATTATCAATAAATTCCGGGGCGATGAGGCCATCCTGCGTCCCGGCCTCACCATGCTGGAGGAAAAAACGGGCATCCCCGTGTTGGGCGTCGTGCCCTATCTCCGGGTCAATGTGGACGACGAGGACTCTCTGGCTCCCTGTCTGGAAAATCAGGGCGGGAAAAAGCCGCTGGATATCGCTGTGATTCGTCTGCCCAGAATTTCCAATTTCACCGACTTCTCCCTGCTGGACGAGCATCCCGCCATGGGTGTGCGGTATGTGGGAAGTCCCCGGGAGCTGGGAAATCCCGATCTGGTCATCCTCCCCGGCACCAAGAGCACTCTTTCCGATCTTCTGTGGCTGCGGCAAAGCGGACTGGAAGTGGCGGTGTGCAAGCTGGCTCACACCGGTACGCCGGTGCTGGGTATCTGCGGCGGCTATCAGATGCTGGGTGAAACCCTTTCCGACCCTTACGGCACCGAAGGCGGCGGGGAAATGCACGGCATGGGGCTTTTGCCCATTGATACGGTGTTCAGTGACCGCAAGACCCGCACCCGGATGCAGGCCGAAGTGCGGGCTTCCGACTTTGCCGGCGCAAAGCTGGACGGCTATGAGATTCACACCGGAAAGACCACTGTGCGGGGCGATGCGTTCTGTCTGCTGGAAAACGGACAGCCGGACGGGTGCGTCAACGGTAATGTGTTCGGCACCTATCTGCACGGCCTGTTTGACACCGGCAGCCTGACCCACAAGCTGGCGGAATACCTGTGCCAGCGAAAGGGCATTTCCTGTGAGCAGGCCGCGCCGGTTTCCCATGCGGAATATCAGGAGCAGCAGTTTGACCTGTTGGCAGACGGAATCCGCCATGCGCTGGACATGAAGGCTATTTATGCACTGATGGAGAGGAAGGGGTAATATGGCAAAGGGACTGATTCATCTGTATTGGGGCGACGGAAAGGGAAAAACCACCGCCGCCATGGGCGTGGCCATGCGGGCGCTGGCTGCGGGGAAAAAAGTGGTCATCGTCCAGTTCCTCAAAGGGCAGGAGAGCGGGGAAATTACCCTTCTTTCCCAACTGGGCGCCAAATTCTACCGGGGGAAAGCCGGGCACAAATTTGTTTTTCAGATGAACGAAGAGGAGAAAGCCGAAACCCGGAAGGTGCAGGACGAAAACCTCCTTGCGGCTTTGCAGGAACCGGCGGACCTGCTGATTCTGGACGAAGCCTGTGCCACTCTGGAACTGAAAATGGTAGACGAAGCTCTTCTAAAAAAAGCGGTTTGCGAAAAGCCCGAGGCGCAAGAATTGATTTTGACCGGACGCAATCCAGCGGACTGGATGATGGATATGGCCGACTACTGTACCGAAATGCACTGTTGGCGTCATCCTTATGAAAAGGGCATCAAGGCGAGAAGAGGCGTGGAATTTTAAAGGAAATAAAAAAAGGTCCCGGAAGAACGACTCTCCGGGGCCTTTATTTTTTATAAAGTCAGTTCCGTATTGTTTGTGCAGGAATCTTACTCTTCTTCTCCATTGACACGGCGAAGAAAATATTCCACACCCTCAATATCATACATAGCAAACGAAAATTGCAAGGCTTGCCCATCAATGGTTTGGAAGGTGCAGGAATAATATCGGCCGGAAATTAAAGTGCTGCCTCCGGTGTGTTTTGCCAAAGCAATTTCGCTATATGGATAATAATGGCCGTTTCCAGGCTTCGATTGATGATAAATTCCCTGTTCCCCAATCCAATTTTTGATGAATAGAGAGCGATAAAGAACCACCAGCAGGATGATCAGAAGTATGCATGAAAAAAGCCCTGTAAAAATAAAGACACCGTTATGACTCAAGTACAACCATACGCTGATGCCGCCAAGCAGCAGAAAAGGAATCAAAGCAGGCAATATCCCTCCGAAGGTAGTTTGCCCAATTTTATACAGCCAATTTTCCTGTTTCCAATCTTCGCGATTCATCAAGGGTTCCTCCCATATTGTTATGTAAATACATAATAGCATATCTGTCAAGGTGTCTGGTTAATCAATTTCCACTTCATCCATTACAGCTTTTCGGTTGGGATTGGCATAATAAGCGGCAATCCATTCATTTTGAAAGCAGCGATAAAACTCGGTTTTTTCACTGGGGGTTTTACATAGAAATTTTAGAAAGCTCACGCAAAACTGATCAATGACCCAAGAAAGTACCAGCGTAACAATATAGGCACAGGGAAAATAGACGGTGGCAAACAGCCAACCAAAATTGAATGTCAGAATAATTCCCATTACCAGCAGCAGAACCAGCAGGCCAGGCATGGTTTCCACAGGCGAAATGAACAGGAAACGAGCCCTCTGGGATTTCTGGAATCTTTTTTTAACAGCAGTAGCGCCTGCAACCGCATAAGACTGCACACGACAGGAGGCTTTTTTAGCGGTTAAAAACAGCCGGTCAAAATAGACCCTTACATCCACACGAGCCTTTTCCCGGGTAATTTGAAGAATTTCGTTTTCTTCAACGTTTTCACAATGATAGAGACTTTCAAGAATGAAAACATAACTAGAGCAGTCTTTTTGGAAATAACTGTCCGTAGCTTGCCGTATGGAAACGTCAAAAGTGCTTCCGCTACACTCGATCCAGGCCATTTTGTGAGCGGGAATTCGGACAGGTACTGCTGTACCCACACGGACCAGTACAGCATATCTGCAGTGGTTAAGAAAAGGAACATTCATCAAGGATCCTCCTTTATGGTGCAGGTTGTAAAATCCGGTCAAAAATTTTGACGTATTGTCTAAAAACAATCGCTAAAATTCTTCAATAATGCTTGAATTACTTTTATTATAATATAAATAAAAGCTAAATACAATGGGAATTAAAGATTTCTTTCAACTAAAATCAAATCATTTTTCTAAATTGATATTAATGAAATATTTTTATATCAGATGTTATCAAATAGCATTATCAGATAATATTTTATCTGTCAATACATAGGGGAGAGTTTGGAAGATTAGAGAATATCTGTATGTGCAGGCAATTCACAAAAGCAAATATTTAAAAAATAGATGAAAATTTTTTACATTTATGATTACTTTATTGACTTATAGATAAAATCGGTTTATACTTAAAATAAGAAAGCAATGTACATGAGAAGAAATAGCTGCTGTTCTTCTAAAACAAAATTTTTGAAAATAGTAAAAGCACAAGTTTGATACAATCATTAAAAAGGAGGCGGAATGATTATGAAAATATTGAAAAGAACAAGTGCGTTGGCAGCAAGCATTTTATTACTTCTCACCGGCTGCGAAAGCCAACCCCAATATTCCACCGAAAACACCTATGTGGAGGGGCAGGACTACCAGTATATGTACTCTGATGGGAACAATAATTTGACACCAAACTATATTATGGAAACAGAAACCGCATATTATTATATGAAGTCGTCAAGTAGTAGTGAAGGGGAATTTTTAACGTATATTGATAAAAACACCATGGAACCTGTCATACTGTGCAACCGACCGGATTGTAGGCATGATCAGGAAACGGATGAGGAAAAACGGAAGGAATGTAATGCATATTTTTCTACATCGATGGTCCCATATTACAGCGGGGATTTGTTGTATTTCTATCAACCGAAAAAACGGTCCTCCGAAGACAGGGAAAATGGCTCCCTCGATTTTGCCTTTGAACTTGCTAAAATGAAGCCAGACGGCACAGAGCGGCAGGTGCTTTCTGAGCAAACGGGAAATCCATCCTTTGGATTTATGCATAGAGGGTATTATTATTACCAATCAGATTTATACACTGCGGATGGGAAATCTCAGCAAAGCGGCGTGTATCGGGTAGCACTGCAAAAAAATGCCGAGCCGGAGCTGCTGTATCAGGCGGAAGAGCCTTTCCAAATAACTGGCATGACAGCATATGGAAATGGACTGTATATTTCCGAAGATGGATTTGAAAATTTGGGAAATTATCAATCCAGATGTGTTCGTCTTGACTTGCTTACGAAAGAAAGTGAGGCTGTATTTGAAGAGGATAAAGGGGAAACCCAATTTAATTTGATAGGTTTTTGTGATGAAAAGCTGTTATATGATACCTTTGACCTTGCATCGGAGAAAAATGGGACAAAGCTGTATCTTGCCGAACTGGATGGCAGCAAAATGGAAGAAATTGAGGGAGCAGGCGATTTTGCAAATTTTTGCACGGACGGGAAGTATATATACCGCACTCCGATTACGTGGAGTTCTCAATATGAAGCAGAAGACCCCAATATCGCCATACTGGACTTGTCGGGGAATAAAATAATGTCCTTTAGCCCGGAAGAGACGGAAGAGACTATTCAAATAATTGCCGGAAATGAAAAATATCTGTTTCGTTTTGCACAAATTGACGAAGAAGAAAAGCTGCTTTATGCGGAAAAAAGCGGGATTCCTTCAGGTAAGCTGGAATGGAAGGAGATTGGATAAGCTGTAAAGGGAAAGAGGAGTGCTGACATGAAAAAGCAAATAGTTGCCATACTGTTATCTGTAAGTATGATGTTTCTCATTAGCTGCGAAAGCCAGCCTCAATATTCCACCGAAAATACCTATGTGGCGGGGCAGGACTTTCAGTATCAGTTTTATAAGGCGATTTCGACTATTTTAGGCCCTTTATCAATCGCAGAAACAGAAGACGGTTATTATTTTCTGTCAGGAAATTGTTTTCTCTATTACGCCGATAAGGAGACTATGGAGGCTGTGCTTTTATGCAGCCGCCCAGACTGCCTCCACGATCAGGAGCCAAAGGAGCAGCAGCGGTTGGAATGTAACGCCTATTTTCCCGGAACAGCGACACTGTTTTTTACTGACGGTTCGCTTTATATTCCCTGTGAAAAAAAAGATTATAATGTGTCGGATCCTTCGAGAGCACCGAAACATCTGGTGAAAGTTAGTGCTGACGGTACTTCCCGTGAGCCGCTATTTGATTTGTATTCGGAAAAATGTCTGCGTTTCCATCGTGGAATGCTGTATTATCTGGACAGTCCCGACGCGGATAAGGGCGGGGAGGGAAATATGGCCCTGTTCCGCAGAGAGTTGGAAAAGGATTCCGAGGCTGAGCAGATGGCCCGGTTTCGAGTAACAGAAGGTCCGGAACTAACATTGTATGGCAATAACGCTTATGTACAATTAAACAGCGCTATTTTATGGGTTGATTTAGAAACCGGGGAAGAAAATACCATTGTGGAAGAAAATAGTGTGCTGATAGGGTTCCGTCAGGATAAACTGGTTTATAAAGTGATAAATGTAAAAGATAATGGAGACTATGACTATCATTATTATATCAGTGAGTTGGACGGCTCAAATCCAAGCCTCCTTCCGCAAATGGACGGCCGGGAATATCTGCAGGTAGATGATCAGTATTACTATGATATAGATGTAGATTTCTGGTCTGAAAAAGCTAAACCGGTAGAAGAGCGCAGTGTCCGCGTACTAAAAGAGGACGGTACCCTCGTCAGTGAATTCAAAATAGGAGAGGAAGGTGGCGTTCTTGCCATGGTATCGGATAAATATGTGTTCACAATAAAAATATCTGATGGGTGTATTTGGAAAATGGACTATGCAGAAAAAAGCGGCATAGAGACGGGTCAAATGGAATGGAAAGCCGTGGTATATGAGAATGCAGTGGAAAGCGACGGAGTGACCTATACCGGATAGGGGAAATGAGGAGTTTTCCTTTCTGTTTGTTACAAAGAGGTGAGCGATATGAAAAAGAGGAAAGCCATCAGTTTGCTGCTTGCTGGAATTTTTTTGCTGCTAACCGGCTGCGAAAGCCAGCCTCAATATTCCACTGAAAATACCTATGTGGCGGGGCAGGACTTTCAGTATCAGTTTTATAAGGCAATTGGCACCAATCTAAGTCCTTTACCGATAGCAGAAACGGAAGACAGCTATTATTTTCTGGTCGGTCAAGGCTTTCTCTATTATGCCGACAAGGAAACCATGGAGGCGGTGCTCTTATGCAGCCGTCCAGACTGTCTTCACGACCAGGAACCAAAAGAACAAAAGCGGCTGGAATGTAATGCGTACTTTCCAAATTCTGGTACTGTTTTTTGTACTGATGGGTTCCTTTATATTCCCTGTGACAAAAGTGACTACAATGTGTCGGACCCTTCAAGCGCGTCAGGGCAGCTGTTGAAAGTCAGCACAGATGGCACTTCCCGTGAGCCGCTGTTTGATTTGTATTCGGAAACTTGTTTGCGGTTCCACCGGGGAATGCTGTATTATCTGGACAGTCCCACTGGGGATGAAAGCGGGGAGGGGAACATGGCTCTGTTCCGCCGGGCGCTGAAAAAGGATTCTCAGCCCGAGCAGTTGGCCCAGTTCCAAACATCTACCGTCCCGGAAATTACGCTGTATGGCAATAACGCTTATATACGGCTAAACTCCTCTCTTCTACATGTGGATTTAGAAACCACAGAACAAACTGCAATTGCACAGACATCTTCTGAAAATTCTTGCACCCTTATTGGGTTCCGCCAGAATAAACTGGTCTATGCGTTGCGCGAAAATGGGGAGGCCCATTATTACCTCTCCGAGCTGGACGGAGAAAATCCGATTGCTGTTCCAGCTATGGATGGTCGTTCTTTTTTACAGGTAGATGATCAGTATTTTTACGATGTAGACATTGATTTTATGTCCGCAAATAAACCCGCTGAAAAATGCAATGTGCGTGTACTGCAAGAAGATGGCACTCTGGTTAGCGAATTCCCTATTGGAATGGATGGAGCACTTCTTGCTATGGCCTCAGACAAATATGTGTTTAAAGTGGCTATGAGCCAGGAGGAAAAAAATTGGCAGTTTGATTATGCCGAAAAAAGCGGAATAGAGACCGGCCAGATGGAATGGAAAACGGTAGTCTCTCATACCCCTGTGGAAAGCGACGGAGTGACCTATACCGGATAGGGGGAAGAAGAAATTTTTCAAAATAGCAGAGGGGAAGTGATTTCATGCTGCTTTCCATACAAGGGATTTCTAAAACTTATAAAAAGGGCAAGGTAAAAGCGCTGGACAACCTGAGTTTGGAACTGACACCGGGCGTCTATGGCCTGCTGGGGCCAAACGGAGCCGGAAAAAGCACCCTGATGAATATTATTACCGATAGTATCCAGCCAGACTGCGGGCAGGTGTTATATAACGGGACAAAGATTTCCCGTTTGGGAAAAGAATTTCGCAGCATTTTGGGATACATGCCCCAAAACCAGCGGCTGTATGAATCCTTTACGGCGGCCCGCTTTCTGCTGTATGTGGCCGCTCTCAAGGGGATTCCCAAAAAGCAGGCCAAACAGCGGGTGGAACAAATGCTGGAGCTGGTAAATCTGCGGGACTGTGCCCACAAAAAGCTGGGTGGATTTTCCGGCGGCATGAAACAGCGGATTCTGATTGCCCAGGCGCTGCTTAACGACCCGGAGGTTTTAATTCTCGACGAGCCTACCGCCGGGCTGGACCCCAAAGAGCGGGTGAGAATCCGAAATTTTATCAGCCGTATTGCTCTGGAAAAAATCGTGATTCTGGCCACCCATGTGGTTTCTGATGTGGAGTATATCGCCCGGGAGGTGCTGCTTATTGACCGGGGGCATCTGGTCATGCGAGGTACCCCTGCAAAGATTCTCGGCGATATGGAGGGGAAAGTGTGGCAGCTTCATGTCACTCCCCAAGAAATTCAAAAAGTACAGGAGCAGTACATCGTCACCAATATTCTTGGAGAAAAAGATGGCCTTTTAGCCGTAAAGGTGGTGGCAGAGAAAAAACCGGATGCTTATTCCTGTATCCCGGCACTGGCCACACTGGAAGATGTCTATTTGAGCTTGTTTGACGAGGAAAAGGACGGTGACGTATATGCGCCTGTTCCAGTATGAATGGAGAAAGCTGGCAAGCTGCCGTCTGCTGTTTTATCTGCTGGTTCTGCTGTTGGCAGGAAATGCCTATCTATTTTACAACCAGACACAAAAACCGCCCTATGCCCCCATGAGCAACAGCGTATACGACCAGCTGCTGGAAGAATACGCCGAAATGGAACCGGAAGAAGCACTCCAGGAGATTTCAAAGCTGGAATCAAATTTGAACATTGCCGGCTTTGTGGATATGTTCCGCCAGAATAGCATAGTTGGATTTGAAGGTCAGACGGAACAGGAAGCGGTTCAGGACATGCTCGATGCAAGCCCCTTTCCTATGGAATACGACGATTTTATGGACAAATATGGGGTATACATTGAAAACCATGAGAAATCTCGGGAAATCAACGGCGCGGTTTCCAGCCTGAAAGAACAGCTCAACCATATTGTACAATATCCCGATTATATTCTTTCCATGGCGGAAAAACGGGACGAAATGAAAAAAGCATCCATCTTCAACAAGCCCGGGACGTTTTCCTATCGGAACATTGAAAAAACCCCCGAGGATTTCAAGGGCTTGGAGAACCTTTCCCTCTCTCTTGGGCCAGAGGATTTCCTAATGGCCATTTCCACCTATTCCGGCGCTGATTTTTGCATAATTCTGCTGCTTTTGCTTTTGTGTATTTATTTGTTTTCTCAGGAAAAGGAAAAGGGGCTTTCCCGGTTGATCCGTACCATGCGGCAGGGACGATGTCCCACCACCCTGTCAAAGCTTTTGATTCTGATTTTTTGGGCGGTGGCCCTGTGCGTCCTTTTTTATGGAACGGTGCTTATCATGGCCGCCTCCATCTACAACTTTGGCGACCTTTCCCGGATGATTCAGTCCCATCCTTCCTTCCGGGGAGCCAGTATCCCCATGAATATTGTCCAGTATCTTGCGGCGGTGTTTTTGGAGAAGGCTATGGTAGTGCTGGCATGTGCACTGCTGTTTTCGGTTATTTTTTCCCTGTTTTCGGGCATCAAGACCATAGCTGTTCTGCTGGGTATGGTTTTTGCGCTGGAATATGTGGCTTATATCTTGATAGCGCCCCAATCCTATCTCAATATTCTAAAATATCTTAACTTTTTTGCTTTTACAGATTCCTATTCCTTGTTTGCCCAATATTTTAATATCAACCTGTTTGGATTCCCCATTTCCCGCATCACTAGTGCTCTTTGCTGCCTGTTGTTCGTCATGGTACTCATGCTGGCGCTCTATTTCTTCTTTAACCGGTGGGAATGGAACTTTGTTTTTTCCCTTCCCAAATGGCGCGGCAAGAAGCTTCGGCCCATCCGGGGGGCAGCCAGTTTGTTTCGACAGGAAGCGTTTAAAACCTTTATTTCCAACAAGGGCTGGATCTATATAGCCGCGGCTTTGGCAATAGCCTTTTATACAACAGATGTCAGTACCTTATACATGGATGAAACCAATACCCTCTATTGGTCCTATGCGGATATGATGGAAGGGCCAGTAGATGAGGAGCACGAGCAAATTTTACAGCGAGAAGCCGACCGTTTTTCCAATATTCAGGAAGAAATGGAGAAGGTACAGACAGCATATCAGAATGGGAGCTTGTCTGATAGTGAATATTATGTACAAATGTATGAACTAAACAATTTTGATACCAGGCGGGAGGCTTTTGACAAAGTGCAGATGCAGTTTTCCCGGCTTCAGGCATTGGAACAGGAAACCGGACGGGAGTTATATTTTATCAATAAGCTGCAAACAGATTACGTCTTTCAAAATACCATCCGTGCCTTGACAACGGCAGTATTGTTTGTTTTTTTACTCGTCCTTATGATTAGCAGTTTCTATCCGTCAGACTATCAGTCCGGCATGGCCCCGCTTCTGGGAAGCATGAAGTATGGCCGGGAAAGGCTGATGTTATACCGAATAGGGTATGGGATACTGGCGGCTGTTGGGCTGCTGACTATTTTGACGGTTCCCCATATCATCACCATTACGGCCCGGTATGGTTGGTTTCCCTTTACAGCGCCGGTGCAAAGTATTGAAGAATACAGCCATCTTTCCTGGAATTTGACGGTGGGACAGTTCCTTCTACTCAACCTGATTTTCCAGTACATAACCGCGGTAGTTCTGGCACTGTTCATCTTGGCCGTGTCCAACCTTGTCAAAAGCCAGAGCCTTACCATATTGGCCTGCTGTATGCTCGTTTTGTTCCCGCTGGTACTAAAGCTGGCAGATATTTCGGCATTGGACTGGTGTACGCTGACCAATGGGCTGATGATTTTCAACGGATTTCAAAATCATGATATTCAGGAAAACTTATTATATTATCTGGGATTGCTGCTGGTGGGCACAGTCTGCTTTCGGATTACGCAAAAGGCGTTTTGTTCCAAAAAGCAGCGCCTTTCTTAAACAAAGGAAAGAGCGGTGCCCGGTAGCGTATGTATTCCCCAAAAAAGAGTCTGCGAAGGCAATGGGCTTTTGCAGGCTCTTTTTTTGAGTGATTGCAGGGTGGGCCAGTGTGTGGTACAATCGACAGAAGAAGAAAATTGTGTAAAAAGGAAGAGGTTCACATGAAAGGTGATTTGACACAGGGGCCTGTGATGCGCTCCATGCTGCGTTTTGCCATTCCCATGTTTTTGGGGAATCTGCTGCAGCAGTGCTATAATGTGGCGGATACGCTGATTGTCGGGCAGGTTTTGGGGGCAAATGCCCTGGCAGCGGTAGGTTCGGCGTTTACATTGATGACATTTTTAACCTCGATTCTGCTGGGACTGTGTATGGGAAGCGGCGCGGTATTTTCCATCCGGTTCGGGCAGCGGGACGAGGAGGGGCTGAAAGAGGGAATCTGTACTTCTTTTGTGCTAATTGGAAGTTTAACCATTCTTTTGAATGTGTTGGTATTTGTGTTGCTGGACTGGATTCTGGCTTTTTTGCAGGTACCGGCCGAAGTATGGGATTTAATGAGGGAATATCTGGCTGTGGTATTTTGGGGGATCGCGGCGACATTTTTTTATAATTATTTTGCGTCACTGCTTCGGGCTGTGGGAAACTCTATCATCCCGCTGATTTTTCTGGCGGTTTCCGCGGTAGTGAATATCGGTCTGGATTTGTGGTTTGTGCTTGGACTCAGGAGAGGAGTGGCCGGTGCAGCAGAGGCAACCGTACTGGCACAATACCTGTCCGGGTTGGGAATCATGGTCTATACCTTCCTCAAGTTTCCCTCATTGCGGGTAAGTCGCAGGCATTGGAAAATTCGCTGGGCCTGTGTGCGGGAAATCTCCAGTTTTTCTCTCCTGACCTGTGTACAGCAATCGGTGATGAATTTGGGAATTCTGCTGGTACAGGGGTTGGTAAACAGCTTTGGTCCTACTGTAATGGCGGCGTTTGCTGCGGCAGTAAAAATTGACGCCTTCGCCTATATGCCGGTACAGGATTTTGGCAATGCATTTTCCACTTTTATCGCACAAAATTATGGGGCACAAAAGGAAAAACGGATTCAAGAGGGATTAAAGGGAGCCGTACTCACTGCATTTCTGTTTTGTATAGGGGTGTCGGCAATCATCTGGCTGCTGGCCCGGCCGTTAATGCTGTTATTTGTAAATGCCGGGGAGACAGCGATTATCAGTGAAGGAATGCGGTATCTGCATATAGAAGGCTCTTTTTACTGGGGAATCGGCTGCCTGTTTTTGCTGTATGGATTTTATCGTGCCATGGGAAAACCGGGTATGTCGGTAGTTCTCACGGTTATTTCCCTGGGAACCCGTGTAGCGCTGGCCTATCTTTTGTCGGCAATTCCTGCTGTTGGTGTTGTGGGGATTTGGTGGTCTGTGCCAATTGGTTGGATTTTGGCGGATGCAGCGGGATTGGGATATTATTTTATACGAAAAAATCATTTACTAACAAAAACATAAAAAACTTTTTGAATCAAATTGAACAAAAATTGTTTACCTGATATAAATACTTAACACGTATGGCAAAAATCTACATTGGACAGCTAAAATGCTTGAAATGGGAATTTTTGGATGATACAATAATCCTTGTCCTTATATGTTTTGCTATGTGAGGTGATAATCGCTGAACAATATAGCGGCATGAAGGACAAGGTTTATTTTATCACGACAGAGGAGGTAAAAAACATGTTCAAGAAAGGCAAGAGAGTTCTTGCTGGTTTGTTGGCTGTTTTGATGGCGGCTTCTGCGGCACAGAGTCTGGCATTTGCAGCGGAAACCGGAGAGACCACAGGACAGGCTGTCACTGTTATGGCTGAACCTCAGCTGCAAAACGGTACTGCTGTCATTCCCAGTGGTGCAGATAAGGCTACTGTTAACGAGATCCTCAGTAAGGCCCTCATCGCCAACTATGATGAGGTCGGCACGCAGGAATGGGAATACTACTGCACCGGTAAAAATGGTCTGCTGACCAACGACGCTTGGGGTTCCATCGATGGGTTTACCAGCGAAAAGAAGGTAGTGTTTGTAACTACTACCTATACCCATCCCGCTCTGGCTAACAACGATGACGGAGATTACCAGGTGCGTCTGGCTGGAACCGATACGGCAGTTACCCTGACTAAAGCAGCTAAGCTGACATCTTCCATCACTCTGAACGAAGGCAGCACGGTGACCTTGCCTTATAATGAGGATTTGACAGTCAACTATGATGCACTGCGTACGGCTATTTTCAATACGGTAGTCGCTTCTTCCACTCCGGAACTGTCTGCCAGTGATGTAACCATCGAGTATTACGCAACAGCTGACAGCGGCTCTCTCGGCAGCATGGGAAAGGCTTGGATGCCTCTGGAAGGCGGTAAAGATGGTCTGCTGACGTATCCTGCAATTTCCACCGGTGAGCAGAAAATTCGTATCAGCTATGCAGAAACTGATACCACCTATGGAACCTCTGTAGAAACCACTATTACTGTTGCGGAGCGTCCCGAAGCAGACATTACCTTTAACGACGGCCCCTACCAGGCTATGCTGACTGTAAAGCAGGATTTGTCTGTCAACTATGACGCATTGCGCCAGGCTATCTTTTCTGCAATTGTCAAGTCTTCTAATCCGGAACTGACGGTGAACGACGTGACAATTGAGTACTCCGCAACGGCAAATAGCGGTAATGTAGGAGACTTGGGTAAAGCTTGGATGCCTCTGGAAGGCGGTAAAGATGGCCTGCTGACGTATCCTGCAATTTCTGCCGGCGAGCAGAAAATCCGCATTATGTGGGGCGGAAACCAGAATTATGCTCCCACCACAAAGGAATTTACGGTTACCGTCACCGAGCGTGAACAGGTACAGTTCAACCTGAACGAAGCCCCCTACGAAGTGGGAATGGTATTTGACAATGTGCAGGGCTATGACTACAATGCCACAGCCAATGCCATTTACAATGCCGTTGTTGCATCTACCACGCCTGCTGATTCTTCTGCAAATGTAACTGTGGAGTACAATGCTGACCCCACCGGAATTACCGATACCTTCAAGCCGCTGGATTATACTGACCTTGGTGGTCTGGTCAAATTTGGCACCGGCGATTGGGAGATCCGGATTTCTGTTGCGGATACCCAGGCATACCGCGGAAATTCTGTTGTAGTGAAGGTCACCACTACCGATAATCGTATTGCCAGCAATGTTGTCTGTAAGGAAGGCGTTTCCATTACGTATAATATGGATGCCAACACCATGAAGCAGGCTTTGTTTGACAATGTGATTGATTGGGAGAATTCCACTCTTCCCGCCAAGGAGACCCTGAGCCTTGATAACTTCACCTTTGAGTACTATGGCGAAAATGTTCTGACCGACAATATTAACGGCGGCGTTAAGCAGTGGGCTCCCATTGAGGGTGGCACTGTCACATTGCTGAACTATCCCCAGATGGGTGCTGCGGACAGCCAGCAGATTCGGATTACCTTTAACGGAAACACAGACTACCGTCCTTCCGACAAAGTCGAAAGCACAGTTGCTGTTAAAAAGGCAAAAGTCAGCGTAAAGGTAAATTCCACCAACATCTATGCCGATGAGCAGCTGCCTGCTGATTTTGTTACGACGGACCCTGCCGACAAATTTGATGTTTACACCATTTATGCCGGCACTACCAGTAACGTAACGACCAGTCTGTACCTGGATTTGCCCGATCGCTATACCAACAGTGCGGTTCTGAAGATTCTGGACCCGGTGGTAGAAGCTGTCAGCGGCAAAACCTTCACCCAGATGCTCAACGACGGTATTACGGTAGGCGAGCTCCGTGAGCTGTTCAGCACACAGGAGCTGCTGGATTTGCTAGACAAGCTGAACATTGACACCGGTACTTTTGGCCAGATTCTGACCGTTATCAATGGTTTGCCTTCTATTGTCGATACGCTGCGGATTTCCTTTGGCACTCCCAATCGGGCTGGCCTGTACACGGTAGCCGCTGTTACCGACAACAAGAACTATGAGACCGGCGTAGGCATTGGATTCCTGCTGGTAAAAATGCGTCTGTCCGGCTCCAAGCTGACTTGGAATCAGGAGATTTCTGGTGGAAAGCTGACTGCTGAGCAGGCAAAGAACTTTGACTTTGGTGTAACGCTCTCCTACAACGGAGACGTAACCGTAAGCCAGGAGAACGTACATTATCTGTATTCCGGCTTTACCAGCAAATGGAGAATTTACTCCAGCACTACCACGCCTCCCACTGAGCCCGGCAGCTATATTGTAACAGTTGTCACTTTGGGCGGCAACTATCTGGCAGCTCCCATTACCCGGACCTTCCAGATTACCAAATAAGCACATCTAACCAGAAAGAATCCCGTCCTCCAGAGCCATAGGGGGGCGGGATTTTTTTAATAAAAAGGGTAATCACTCCATTTGAGCACCAGCTCCACGAGTGAAATCCGTATTCTTTGCGGGTGTATATAGCAGAAACTGAGAAGACTACGGATGAGAATGGCGTATAGGGGGATCGTTTCGATGGATTGATTCCCAATAAATAGCTTTTTATGTAACAGCCTATAGATGATAAAATAAGGCCGTTTCCCACTATCAGTCGGGAAACGGCCTTTACTTTTTTTATGATAGGGCTTTTGCTATCTGTTACTCCAGTTCGAAAGCACCGGTATACAAAGCATAATAGCGGCCCTTTTTGGCAATCAAATCATCGTGGCTGCCGCGCTCAATAATCCGGCCATGGTCCAGCACCATAATGACATCCGAGTTCTGAACGGTGGACAAACGGTGAGCAATTACAAATACGGTTCTGCCATACATCAAAGCATCCATACCGCTTTGGACAATGGCTTCCGTACGGGTATCGATAGAAGAGGTTGCCTCGTCCAGAATCATAACCGGCGGGTCGGCAACGGCTGCACGGGCAATAGAAATCAGCTGGCGCTGGCCCTGAGAAAGTCCGCTTCCGTCGCCTTCCAAAACGGTGTTATACCCCTGAGGAAGCATACGGATAAATTTGTCGGCATTAGCCAGCTTAGCAGCGGTGATACATTCTTCATCGGTAGCGTCCAGACGGCCATACCGAATGTTTTCCATCACCGTACCGGTAAACAGATTCACGTCCTGCAGCACAACGCCCAAGGAGCGGCGCAGGTCGGCCTTTTTGATTTTGTTGATGTTGATTCCGTCATAGCGGATTTTTCCATCGGCAATATCGTAGAACCGGTTAATCAAGTTGGTAATGGTAGTTTTACCGGCGCCTGTGGAGCCAACAAAAGCGATTTTCTGGCCCGGTTCTGCATACAAAGAAATGTCATGCAGTACAATCTTATCCGGCACATATCCGAAGTCCACACCGTCCAGCACCACATTGCCTTCCAGCTTGGTATAGGTAACAGTACCATCACTGTGGGGGTGTTTCCATGCCCACATGCTGTTGGAATGTTCACATTCGGTCAGGTTGCCATCATTATCATATTTTGCATTGACCAATGTTACATACCCGTTGTCAGCCTCGGGCTCCTCGTCCATCAAGTCGAAAATACGGGAAGCACCGGCCAGTGCAGTAATGACAGAGGTCAGCTGTTGGGAAACCTGGGCGATGGGGTTGACAAAGTTCCGGGAAAGAGTCAGGAAAGAAGCAATGGTGCCCAAGGTCAGAATGCTGATACCAGCCAGACTCACATTGACAATTCCTGCAATAGCCAGGGCACCGCCAAGAACAGCAATCAGCACATACAGAATGTAGCCGATGTTGTTCATAATGGGCATGAGGATGTTTGCATAAATATTAGCCGAAGTTGCACAGCTGCAAAGCTCATCATTGACCTTGTCGAAGTCCTCCTTGGCTTTTTCTTCATGGCAGAATACCTTTACTACTTTCTGGCCGTTAATCATTTCTTCGATAAAGCCGTTCACCGTACCAAGGGATTCCTGCTGTTTCATGAAGTACGTGCTGCTTCGGCCGGCAATCTTTTTAATAGCCATCAGAATAAACACAACTGCAACCAGCACAAACAGGGTCAGCCAGAAGCTCAGATACAGCATAGAACAGAATACAGCGATAATCGTCACACAGGACGCAAACATCTGCGGCATGCTCTGGGAAATCATCTGGCGCAGGGTGTCGGTATCATTGGTATAATGGCTCATAATGTCGCCATGGGTGTGGGTATCGAAATAGCGGATAGGCAACTTCTGCATATTTTCAAACATGGCGTCACGGATATCTTTCAGGGTGCCCTGTGCAATCACAGCCATCATCCGGTTATAGAAGAGGGTTGCCAGCACACCGGCCAGGAAGATACAGCCCATTACCACGATGGTTTGCAGCAGCCCGGAAAAGTCGGAACTATGATTCAGCAGCATGGGACTGATATAATCGTCAATCAAAATTTTAATAAACAGGGAAGAGGCCACAGATGCAGCAGCGCTGATAAGAATACAAATAACCACCAGTACCAGATGGAAACGGTAGTGGCCCAGATATTTCAAAAGCCGGCGAATGGTTCCGGGGCGGAAACGCTGTGTGGTGGGCCGGGCAGGAATGTTGTTGGCAGATTTACTCATCCTTCTCGCCTCCTTTAGTCTGGGACTCATAAACTTCGCGATAGATGGCAGAGGATTTCAAAAGTTCCTCATGCGTACCATGGTCAACCAACTTGCCGTCATCCATAATCAGAATCTGGTCGGCGTCCTGTACAGAGGAAACACGCTGGGCAATGATAATCTTGGTCGTATTGGGGATTTCATCCCGGAATGCTCGACGAATCATAGCATCGGTTTTGGTATCCACGGCGCTGGTAGAGTCGTCCAGAATCAGGATTTTCGGTTTTTTCAGCAAAGCACGAGCAATACACAGACGTTGTTTTTGTCCGCCGGAAACGTTGGTACCACCCTGTTCAATATACGTATCATAGCCGTCCGGGAAGCTGGAAACAAACTCATCGGCGCAAGCCAGCTGACAGGCGTGAACCAACTCTTCGTCGGTAGCGTTTTCATTACCCCAGCGAAGGTTATCCTTAATGGTACCAGAGAACAACTCGTTTTTCTGGAGAACCATTGCTACCTGATTACGAAGGCTTTCAATGTCATAATCTCTGACATCCACGCCGCCAACGGTAACCCTGCCCTCGCTCACGTCATACAGACGGGGAATCAGCTGTACCAAGCTGGATTTGGAAGAACCGGTACCGCCCAAAATGCCAATGGTCTGACCAGACTGGATATTCACATTGATATGGTCCAAAACAGGCTTTTCGTTTTTCTCGGAATACGCAAAGGAAACATTTTCAAAGGTAATGCTGCCGTCTTTCACTTCATGAATGGGGTTTTCGCCATTCTTCAGCGTGCTTTCTTCCTTCAGAATTTCCACGATACGTTCAGCAGAGGCACGGGAAATGGTAATCATAACGAAAACCATGGACACGGCCATCAAGCTTGTCAAAATCTGAGTAGCGTAGGTAATCAGGCTCATGAACTCACCGGTGGAAAGACCGGTAGCAGCATCGCCGCCGCAGGCCACAATAGCCCGGGCACCCAGCCAACATACGATCAGCATGCAGGCGTACATACTGAACTGCATCAAAGGCATGTTAAAGGCCAAAGTCTTTTCAGCTTTGGAGAAATCCTTGTAGATGGTGTTGGAAATATCCTCGAACTTATTGATTTCATAGTCCTCACGAGTGAAAGACTTGACAACCCGGATGCCTCTCAGGTTTTCCTGTACTACCCGGTTCAATTTATCGTAAGTACGGAATACGCGCTCGAAAATGGGATGTACACGGGTCATAATAAAATACAGTCCAAACCCCAGGATGGGAATGGCAATTAGGAAAACAAAAGAGAGCTGCGCGTCGATTCCAAAAGAAACCAGCAGGGCAAATACCAACATAATGGGGCAGCGCACAGCCAAACGAATAATCATCTGATAGGCCATCTGAAGGTTCGTAACGTCCGTGGTCAGACGAGTGACGATACTGGCAGTAGAGAATTTGTCGATATTGGCAAATGAATACTCCTGAATCTTATAGTACATATCCTGCCGCAAATTTCTGGCAAAACCAGAAGAGGCAATAGCAGCATATTTTCCGGCCAATGCACCGAAAAACAGAGAAAGCATAGCCGAGATTAACAGGATAATACCAAACTTAATCACATCAGGCATACTTCCCTGATCAATGCCCTTATCAATCAAATCAGCCATAACCAGCGGAATTATAATTTCCAGGGCAACTTCCAGTACAACATAAATAGGCGCTAAAATCGAGGCCTTTTTATATTGTCGAATACTTTGCATTAAGGTTTTTATCATGCGTTCTATCATTCCTTTCGCCATTGCGGGAGGGGCATGAAGAAACCGTCCCGCAGAAATAGACCCACAAGGGCGCATTTTCAGTAAGCCGTGGTAAATGAAGGGGGAAGTTTCAGCCTTCTTCCAAGTTTGCGGCAACTTTCTTCAATAAAGAAGTCAGCTGTTCAATCTCTTCTGCAGACAGTCCAAAGACAATCTGTTTCTCCAGCTGTGCGTTTCCTTCTGCGACACACTGATAAATCTGTCTGCCCAAATCTGTCAGAACCAGTTTTTTCAGCCGTCCGTCATGAAACACCGTCTCTCTGCGAATCAGGCCTTTGCTTTCCATCAACTTTACGACTTTCGACACAGTCGAGCGGGTAATGGAAAAAGAAGTTTCCAAATCCCGCTGAAAAATGTCCCGGCCTTCATTTTCATAGAGGAAGGATAAAATCCAGCCATTGGAGCCGGTAACATTCTGCGAGCCGTTGTCTTCCATAATTTTATCGGCGTGGCGTCTTATAAGGGTAGAGACCCGCATAATCTCCAGGCCGATACTCAGTTCCTGCTGCATAAATAACCTCCTTACTAGTTTTAGTATCAAACTATTAAAAATTTAACTGTTGAACATCAAACACAATACACTTTTTTTGGAGGTTTGTCAAGGGCCAAAAATAAGAATTTACAAAAAAATAATAGTCCATAAAAGAAACTAAAATGATTGACGAAATCGAGGGAAAAGCGTACAATAAGCTTGTATAAATTGCCACGAGTATTCGATAGAAGGTGTGATAGATGCGGAAAAAACTGGCAGTAGAAATCACTCGGGAACAAATCGGCTTGATAACAGACATTGTCTATGCACAGAAGCCATACTGGTTTGAAAGCAGTATGAGAAGTCTGCGAATGAATCTGATGAAGCCGAGAGGAGAGGGACCCTATCCGGTAATTATCTGGTTATGCGGCGGCGCGTGGAAAATGATGGATAAAGGGTATCATCTGCCGGAAATGGTTTATCTGGCGGAAAAGGGGTTTGCCATAGCTTCTATAGAATACAGAATGACCAACGAAGCCCAATTTCCCGGACAGATTGAAGATGTGAAGGAAGCCATCCGGTTTTTGAGAGCCCACAGCGAGGAGTTCTGTCTGAATCCGGAAAAGTTTGGAATCATGGGAGAGTCAGCCGGTGGGTATCTGGCGGTTTTGGCGGGAACTACCGGGGAGACCAGAGCTTTTGATAAAGGCGCGAATTTGGAATACAGCAGCCGGATACAGGCGGTGTGTGACTGGTATGGCCCGGTAGATTTTATCGATTTTGCCCGGGAAAATAACGGCTATCCGGCTTCCCCCGAAGCATTGCTGCTGGGAGGAGCGGCTTATGAAAACCGGGAGACGGCTATCCGGGCCAATCCGTGTACCTATCTAACCCCTAATACACCGCCGATTATGATTGTGCATGGGAATCAGGATGGTACGGTTCCTTTCCGGCAGAGCGAGATTTTGTATGAGCAGCTGTGTGCTAATGGTACGCCAGCAGAGTTTTATGAGCTGGAGAATACCGACCATGCTGACAGGCATTTTGTCCAGCCGGAGATACAAGCATTGATACTTGACTTTTTCACACGTCACTTACAGTAATATATATGTAGAAAAGGCAGTTCTTGGAGGGTTATTCAGGGACTGCCAAATTTTTTCAAAAAAGTGTTGACAAGCGTCGAAAGGGATGATATAATAAATGAGCGCTCTTCAAGAGCGGCAAAAAAGAGAATATGCGAGAGTGGCGGAATTGGCAGACGCGCTAGATTCAGGTTCTAGTGAGCATTGCGCTCATAGGGGTTCAAGTCCCCTCCCTCGCACCAGCGAAAGCTTCGATACGCAAGTCGTGTTCGAAGCTTTTTTCTGTTTTACACCCAAGCTTTTAAATAAGTCTGGACACAGGTTGTGCTCCAGTCTTATTTTAGAAAAGAGAGAAGATTTTTTGGACATAAGAAGTGTTTTCTGATACAATATTTAAAAAACACCGGGCGGGAGTTCGGTGACTGTTTATGGATGGGGAATGGAATTATGCCTGTAGATATGAAAGCAATGATTGCCGATACTTTAGGAGAAATTTTAAAGCGGAAAAAGCTCGATAAAATTACCGTAAAAGAGCTGGTGGACGCCTGCCATATCAGCCGGCAGACTTTTTATTATCATTTTCAGGATATTATGGATGTTGTAGAGTGGTATCAGGACCAAGCGCTGTAAAAGTCCATTGAGGTTAGTTTGGCAGCGCCCAGCTTTCGGGAAGCCGTCAAGGGACTGGTTTTTGAAACTTTCCGGCAAAAAGAGATGATTCAGCAAGTATTGTCCTCCAATCGGCGGGAAGAAATTGAACAGCTCTTTGTCCATTCCGTGCGCACCTATCTTCAGGAAGTTTTACGAAAAAAAGCGCCCCAGATTACGTTGTCTCCGGCAGACGCGGATGCAATACTCTGCTTTTATTCCAACGGAGTGGTCGGAATGATGTTGGACGGATTAAATCAGAAAAATCCGGATATTGAATTGCTTGCGGAGCAGATGTATAAAGTCTTAACGGGGGAGATTTTGTTTCGTTTTGGAGAAGCCCACTGATTTTTGAGAGGCATTTTGATGGGTTTCGTTTTTAGGGCAGGAAAAGAAAAAATTTTGATTTTTGCGATTTTTTCTGAATTTTGGAGTTTAAGTTTGTACACCGATGTTTGAACGGAACTCATCATACAAACGGGAGGCGTTATCGATGAAGTCATCCAGAAAGAAAATTTTCGTCAGCTATTCCCATACAGATGCAGCAAAAAAAGAAAAAATCACCCACCTGCTTCAAGAATATTCCGGGTGTGACGTTTGGAGTGATGCCCGGCTGCACGGGGGAGAAGCCTACTTTTCTACCATTGCCAAACAAATTCTGGCGTCCGACTATCTGGTACTGCTGTTATCAGCTGCATCAGCCAGTTCGGATTTTGTAAAGCAGGAGCTGGAATTTGCCAAGTCAGAAAGGAAGCTGATTTTTCCTATTTGGCTGGAAGAAGTGGAACTGCCAGCCAACATCCGGTTTATTATTCAAAATACCCACTATATGTTCTGGTTTTCCCGGGAAAGTGATGAGAGCTTTGGTCAGGAACTGGTAGAAGCTTTTCAGAATGAAGACGGCTATGATTCCCAAGAAGAAGAGACCTCTTGGAACGGGGAAGCCTTTTTTACCCCAAGCGAAAAGAAAAAAATCCAGAGCCTGTTGGCTGCGGAAGAAGAGGGAAAGCATCGGGAATGCTGCCAGCCGGAAAACGCCGTACTGCTGGGAAGAGCCTATCAATATGGATGTCAGGCGGAAAAAGATATAGACAATGCCCGGTATTACTTTAAGGTAGCCCAGTATGGCGGGAGCCTGGAGGGAACGTTCCACTTGCTTCGGCAAAAGCTGGAAGCGCTTCGGGCTCCGGAAAAAGGTGCAGACAAAACTGTGCGGGAGCAATATCAGCTTTCGGTGAAAAACCTGCTGGAAGAGATGGGAAAGCTGGCGGAAGAAGGCTGTATTGCAGCGGATGTTTTTCTGGGAGGAGTCTATTATAATGGACGGTTTCGTCAAAAAGCCAATATTGCCCGAGGGGTAGGATATTGGAAAATAGCAGCGCAGGCGGATAATCCGGAAGCACAGTTTAATATTTCTTATGCATTCTATGCCGGAGAGAGAATGGAAAAAGATTATGATATGGCCCGGATGATGGCGTTGCTATCCATGGAGTATGGGTATCCTAAGGCCGCCCGGATTCTGGGAAATCTGTACCGTAAAGGATACGGTGTCCAGAAAGCGCCGGAAAAAGCCATGTATTACTATGAGAAGGGTGTCCAATTAGGAGATTTGCACTGTTATAACTTTATGGGAGATTTATATAGCAGTGGTTATGGAGTACCGCAGGATTATGAAAAAGCGCTGGAATGTTTTCAGAAAGCGGAGCAGGCGCCAAAGCGGATGAAGGCAGCCCGGTGTTCAGCAAAATATGGGATTGGCTGGGCGGCAGAGCATGGCAAAGGCATGAAAATGGATTTGGAGAAGGCGCTGTCCTGCTATCTGGAAAGCTGGCAGCTTGGGAAAAAATACTGCGGGCAATGTATCGAAAGGTGCATTTCGAAACTGGAAGATCAAGAACGGCGCCTCTATTGGTATCAAGAATCCTGGAAAAAAGGCGTACGGGAAACCGCGCTGGAGTATGGGTGCCTACTGGAAGAAGGGGATCAGTCCTCTAAAGTTGCGCCCGACAGGGAATTGGCCCTTTCTGTATTTGAGGCTGGGGCGGAGAAAGGCAATGCCCAGTGCTGTATCCGTTTGATTCCTTATTACAGCGGGCTGTTTTCTCAGAACAAGCAGTTTGTTAATCGGGAGAAGGCCCTTGCAAATTTTTCCCGGCTGCTGTCCGTTTATCAGCCGGATGAGAATGCAGCCGTGCCATTATGGCTGTGTTTGTGCCAATATGGGGCTGAACTGGACATAGACATTGAGCAGGGACGCCCGGAACATATAAAAGCCATGGAATATTTCCAAAAGGCGTTGGAAGAGAGCATGGATGCTTTCCCATGGATGGTCTCTTTTGCGATAAACTATTTTGATGGAAGGGCCCTTGACGAAAAGCTGGATGGGGACCCGGAGCACTGTGGCGAATTGCTGGAGCTTTTGTCCCGTTATGGGAGCAAGGTAGATAACGAGAACCCGGAACAGCACAAGGCGTTGGAGCAGCTGCTGGAAGGATTACAGCGTCAAAGCCGGTATTATGGGAAAAGAATGGATGCCTGTAGAGAAAAGGCCGATGTTTTTGCCCGGCTGGCTGCCCAGATCTTTCGGTTTTGCAGGCAATAATCATATATCAGTATAAAGGAAAGGGTCCTGTCGATGGCGGGACCCTTTTATCGTAATATTTTACGGTGTATTCGGTAGCGTTTTCGGCATTTCTGTGGCATAATAATAGGATAGTACCGGTTTTCATATCGGATACAGGGAGGAATTGCTTATGGGAAAAACTGCCGCCGGATTGCTTGTAGCTGGTGCAGCCCTGCTCAGTTATGAAGAAAACAACCGTCTGTCCGTGACTAAACTGCGCCTGTCGTTTGCTGGGCTGCCAAAAGCTTTTGACGGATTTACCGTTGTCCAGTTATCAGATTTGCACAATAAGCGGTTTGGCCAGAACCAGAACCGGATTCTTCGGCAGGTGGAAGCTTTGGAGCCAGACGCAATTTGTATTACCGGAGACTTGATTGACAAACGGCGTACAACTGTTTTTACCTTGGGCGACGCACTGGAGCTGTGCCGTGGAGCCCTTCGGTTTGCGCCGGTATATTATGTCCCGGGAAATCACGAAGCCTCTTTTTCGATGTATCCGTTTTTGAAAAGACAAATGAAGGCCATGGGGGTCCGGGTGCTGGAAAATCAATCGGTTCTTTTGTATCGTGGCGGAGAAGCTTTGCGGATTGCCGGGGTGGATGACCCAAAATTCTTTGGGGAGCGAAAAATGAAACAGATGCAAAATCTGATACAGGCCACAGGACAGTGGGACGGCATTTTTACACTGCTTCTCAGCCACCGGCCCGAAGAGCTGCAGAATTACAGCGTTTCCGGCGCAGATTTGGTTTTGACAGGCCATGCCCATGGCGGGCAATTTCGGATTCCCAAAATCGGTCCGGTATATGTGCCCAATCAGGGCTTTTTTCCGCCTTTGGCACAGGGGGTCCACCGGTGTGGAAAAACCACGATAGTCATCAGCCGCGGCTTGGGAAACAGTGCTTTTCCCCAGCGGATTTTCAACCGGCCGGAGATTGTCAGAGTGGTGTTAACCCGCCATAAGAGCTCGGAATGATAAAAAATGCCGCGAAGATTGCAGAAACTTGCATTTTTGCATTGCACAGTGTTGGTTAGATATGCTATAATAGGCTCTGTGCCGCAGCAGCGTACCATCTGTTTTTCTAGGAAAGACAGAAATGGGAAAAAGGAAGAAAACTCTGGTTTACTCCAAGTTTTTGAGAAAAGGTTGCTGCCGCCAAAGCAGAATGGAGGTACAATTCATGTATCAGATTACAGAAAAAAGAGAGCTGAACCCTACGGTAACCCTGATGAAAGTCAAGGCTCCGTTGATTGCAAAAAAGGCAGAGCCCGGCCAGTTTATCATTCTGCGGGTGGACGAAAATGGGGAGCGAATTCCCCTGACGATTGCCGATTATGACCGTGAGGCCGGACTGGTAACGATTATTTTTCAGATTGTGGGCGCCACTACAGAGAAGCTGAACCACCTGAATGAGGGTGACTGTATTCATGACTTTGTGGGCCCGCTTGGAGTTCCTTCCCATGTGGAAGGCCTGAAAAAGGTTGCCGTCGTGGGCGGCGGTGTTGGCTGCGCGATTGCCTATCCCATTGCAAAGAAACTTCACAACCTGGGTGCAGAGGTTCATTCTATTGTTGGCTTCCGCAATCAGGATTTGGTAATTTTGAAAGACGAATTTACTGCCGTCAGCGATAAGTTCGTGCTGATGTCCGATGATGGCTCCTGTGGTGAAAAGGGCCTTGTGACAGACGCTCTGAAAAAGCTGATTGAAAGCGGCGAGCAATATGACGAGGTCATCGCCATTGGGCCGCTGGTCATGATGAAATTTGTCTGTCTGCTGACCAAACAGTACAATATCAAAACTGTGGTCAGCATGAACCCCATTATGATTGACGGTACCGGTATGTGCGGTGGCTGCCGGTTGACTGTTGGGGGAGAGACCAAATTTGCCTGTGTGGATGGCCCCGATTTTGACGGCCATCTGGTGGATTTTGACGAGGCTATGGAGCGTGCTTCCATGTATAAGCCCTTTGAGGCCCATCAGCGGGAAGAAACCTGCAACCTGTTTAAAAAAGAAGTAAAGGCCTGAGTTCTGACCGGCCTGTCGATACAAATTCATTGGGAAAGGAAAGAGTACCATGCCCAACATGTCATTGAAAAAGAACGAAATGCCGGTGCAGGACCCTCAGGTCCGCAACCATAATTTCAGCGAAGTGGCGCTTGGCTATACGGAAGAGCAGGCGCTGGATGAAGCCGAGCGTTGTTTGAATTGTAAAAATAAGCCCTGTGTGGGCCATTGCCCGGTAGCCATCGATATTCCCGGCTTTATTGCAAAGATCCGTGAAAAGGATTATGAAGGCGCTTATCAGATTATCAATCAGTCCAGCTCTTTGCCGGCTGTGTGTGGCCGTGTGTGTCCTCAGGAGACCCAGTGCGAGAGCAAGTGTGTCCGCGGCATCAAGGGAGAGCCGGTGGCAATTGGCCGCTTGGAGCGTTTTGTGGCGGACTGGCACAATGCCCACGCTACTGAAAAGGCAAAGGCTCCCGAAAGCAACGGCCATAAAGTGGCAGTAGTAGGCGCAGGCCCCTCCGGCCTGACATGTGCAGGCGATTTGGCCAAAATGGGATATCAGGTTTCCGTGTTTGAGGCTCTGCATCTGGCCGGCGGCGTGCTGGTATACGGAATCCCTGAGTTCCGTTTGCCCAAGGCCATTGTTCAGAAAGAAGTGGATACCCTGAAGGAACTGGGCGTTGAGGTGAACACCAATACTGTTATTGGCCGGACGCTGACCATTGACGAGCTGTTTGACAATGGCTTTGAGGCTGTTTTCATTGGCTCCGGCGCAGGTCTGCCGCGGTTTATGAATATCCCCGGCGAAAACCTGAAGGGTGTGTATTCTGCCAACGAGTTCTTGACCCGTGTAAACCTGATGAAGGCCTATAAAGAGGGCAGCAGTACCCCGATTCAGCACGCAAAAAATGTCGCAGTGGTTGGCGGCGGCAACGTGGCCATGGACGCTGCCCGTTGTGCAAAACGCTTGGGCGCTGAAAACGTGTACATTGTGTACCGCCGCTCCGAGGCGGAAATGCCTGCCCGTGCAGAAGAAGTGGAGCACGCCAAAGAAGAGGGCATCATCTTTAAGGTGCTGAATAACCCCACCGAGATTTTGGGCGATGAACATAAATTTGTTAAGGGCATGAAGTGCGTGGAAATGGAGTTGGGTGAACCGGATGAATCCGGCCGCCGCCGTCCGGTAGTAAAGGAAGGCTCCGAATTCCTGTTGGATGTGGATTGCGTGGTCATGTCCATTGGTACCTCCCCCAACCCGTTGATTCGCAATACTACCAAGGGCCTGGAAACCAACCGCCGTGGCTGTATTGTTACCGAAGAAGAAACCGGTTTGACCTCCCGTGAAGGCGTTTATGCCGGCGGTGATGCGGTAACCGGTGCAGCAACCGTTATTTTGGCTATGGGTGCCGGCAAAAAGGCTGCCAAGGCCATTGATGAGTATATTCGCTCCAAATAATCTGAGAAAATCATAGAATCTTATATAAAAGCGAACCCCCTTCTGTTTGTAAAAGCCAGAAGGGGGTTTAGTTTTTTTACAGAAAGAATGGACGGAGTTTATGCCGGAGTATTTTCTGTGACAACGCCATAAGGAATACCGTTCTTTTCCCCAGCTTGTACAATCGAAAGGTTTTCCATATAGGACAAATCACTTTTGGGAATGCCAATATACAAAGCATAATGTTTACCGCCAACCATACCAAAATCCCAGCGCTTTTTTTCAGGGACAGAAGACAGCATGGAAGTAATGCCGCATATCATGAGGAGGAGCGAAGAAATCTGCTTGGAACTATTTTCCTGTACAACATGTTTGAGATGTTCCGCACAGCTTTCCCGTAAAGCAGAAAGTTGTGTGCGAACTTGTTCTTTCTCTTCCGGGGAAAGCGCTTGGGATTGTAAAGCACTGCCAATTTTTGTAATGGCCAGCGTAACCGTTTGATTGTAATCATAATCTTTATACTCGCTATTTGCAAAAACAGACATAAAATCCAAATCATCATAAGTTTTCCGGTCAAGGGAGAGAAGCTCGGAAGTCCAACAGAAGAAATCTTCCAAGGTAGGATGCGTTTGGCAGAAGGTTTCCCAGGAACAGACGGTGCCATCAGGCAGTTTTCCGGAGTACAGCTGCTGAAGGGCATTGATGAGTGTTTGATGGGCGTCAGAAAGCTGTTTGTCAGTCAAGGTGATTCCGGTAGCAGACGGACACTCCACCAGACAAGCATGAAAGTTAAAAAGATTTTGTGCAGGGCTGCCGGCAACCTTTGCCTTGTGAAGTTTGATATTCTTCTGGGAGTGATAAAAGGCCAACAGCTGACGTGTGGTGGGATGCATGAAGCCAGTGGAGCGGGTGTAGGCATTCCAACGGCGTTTTTCACACCACAACAACAGGTCGGCATGGGAGGTGTCCATCAGATACTGGGCAAAATTTTGAAGAATGGTATCGTTGGGCAAAGGGTTCTGGGGGGAGAGCATCCCGGCAGAAAACAGCTTATATTGAAAATGCAGAGCACTGGCAATAGAACTTCGGAAGTTGTAAAGATTGGTGATCAGATTCCGCTCACTGTCCTCCGGGTCGTGGGTTTTGTGGATGAGCAGTGCATCGTTTTCCAATGCAGTGGTGTGAATGTTCCGGTAATCATATCGGTCCTGCAAACCGCCAAAAGCGTTGATGTGTACATATCCGGCCCGGGTACGGTTGATGGTACCGATAGCATCTTTTAAATGGTCATTTTCGATAACAAAATGGATATAAGCGGGCTTGCCGGAGCAAAGGCTTTTCCGATTGATAAACTTCTGCACAATTTCGCAGGTGGAGATGTTCAGCTTGTCATCGCCGAGGGCAATCAGGATATAATCAATATCCCCGGCTTTTTCCAGGGTATCCAGGAAATCGGAAGAGGTGACATCGGCATTCATAAATGAAAAATCGGCATAGGGCTGTATGAAGCCCGCGCCTTCTCCGTTTTCCGTACACAAGCCTTTTTGAAAAACTTCAGGCATTTCCAGCTCCATTTCTTTCCGGAACTGGTTGGCATGCCGGGAAATCACGGTCATTTTGAGAGAGATGATGGTAGGATGGTCAGCAGATTGGTTGGCAGCTGCCGGATTCAGCATCTGACCACACCAGTAGACATGTTTAAAAAACTGACGGCCGATTTGTCCGCCGCCAATAAGGAGTACGGAAAGGGAAGACGATTTTGTTTCCAAAAGAGGCAGGTAAAGGGGTTGATTCTGAAGGAGGCTGTACACCAAGTTTTCGTATTCCCGTACCACTTTTATGGTAACTTGGGACATTGACGATTCCATTTGGCTATTTAGGTTTTCGGCCATGGCATCAGCAGCAGAATCAGAGGCGAAGAGGTAAATATCCACTTTGTTTGACAGTTTCCACAAGCTTTTGACGGTATCATCAGCATACAGCATAGCCAATGCATGGATGTTATTTTCTTCTGCCTTATCGATTAAATAATATTCCGTAGCCTTCCTTCCATAAACCCGAATATCCAAAATATCATCAGGCAGGCAAACTGCATGGAGCTTTCTTGCCCGGGCCTGTAGTTCTGACATCCTTTCATCATCTGTCCCGAAAACATCTGTGAAAACGAAAAAAACCTTTTCGCTTTTGGCATAGCTTTCTGCAATGGCAATAGACATTTCGTTTAGCTCAGAAAAAAGTACATATTTGCGGTTCTTTGCGAAAAAGCGATAAACTACCAATTGTATAGTTGGGAAGACATTGCTCAGAACATCTAATAAAATAGCACCGCCAGCAATGGGGGCCAAAAGATTTAAAACGGAAATATAACCTCCATATAGCTGCGGAATCAGTGTGCCGCTATTTTTGCTCAGGATAACTTTTCCCTCTACCAGATAGGTCGTGTAATCCTCGTCCATACTGAAAGTTTGCAGGGAGTGGACCATGGCATCAAAAAGATGTTCAAAGTAGTTCATGGATTCCCAATTCATGGATTCTACGTCTTGAGCATTTAATGCAACGGCATATCGGATGACCCAGACGCCCAATAGCAACAAAATAGTGGGATATACCAGTTTGTTTTTTATACTGCTGCCCGGTCGTTTAAAGGTGCTGTACAGAAACAAGCCGATGCCGCAGGCTGACAGAAGGAATGACAGAATCCACATCAAATGGAAAGAAACAGCAGCTTGACTGCAGAGAAAAAGAATCAGACTGATAATAAACCAGAGAATCCCCGCTGTAATCAGGAAAACAAGTCGCCGGGTGTGGGGTAAGGCATGTGAAGGAGTTATCCCTTCGTGTGTTTTACTGGACATTATGCTTCCTCCTCGACAATAAGTAGTAAAAAAATACAAAGCTTTTCTATTATTATGGGGGACAGAAGCTGGTTTTGTCAAGAAGTTTCACAAGAAAGCAATCAAACATATCCAGCAATATCCATAAAAACAAATCAATAAGGTAGGTGTAGTTTTGTTGACAATTTTCGGAAGCAGCTCTATAATAGCAGTATTAAAGAAGTGTCGATGGCTTTGTTCTGCGTATAGGGCCACAGCGCCACCGGCGAGAGTCCGGAGGAAGGAAAACACTATCTTTTGCGACTGAAAATAAGCTGTTATATATAAAATATAATTAAAAAACAGGAGGATTTACCCAATGTACGAACCGCATGTAATTGATACCAGTGACGTTATAGTGAGCAGTGAAATTGAGAATCTGGCAGAGCTTCTGGCACGGAATACCCACGAAGTCTGGTCGCAAGGACGTATTCGGGATGGCTGGACTTATGGGGAAAAGCGCGATGATACTGCCAAAACCCATCCCTGTCTGGTTCCCTATGATCAGCTTCCGGAATCGGAAAAGGAATATGACCGCAATACCTCCATGGAGACTTTAAAAGTTATTTTGAAATTGGGTTTCAAGATTGAAAAGAAAGAATTGGAAGGTTAATAATATTGTATTAAAAAGGCAAAATCGGATTGACACATTTTATGGCATTTGCTATAATGAGGGCGATATTTGCAAAAACAGATCATAAAAAAGCTGCGGGATAATTTTAAAAATTTTTTTGAAAAGACTGCGAAAATAGGTTGTGTCATGGATTATAGTATATGTCGGTTGAAACAAAGCGGAACCACCACCACTTCGCAGTTGAAACCGTTAGAAAATCAGGACGTGTAGCCAATAACTCTCTATAATGAGGGGGTTACAAACAAGGAGGAATTGATTTATGGCAAATGACAATGCAATGCAAATCGCAAAGGCTAACTATGCTGCACTGTGTAAGATGATGGACAATCGCGGATGGCACTATACGCCGGACGATGAAAAGCTGATTATTACCTGTAGCTTTAGCGGCGAAGACATCCCGATGAAGTTTTTGCTGCATGTGCGCGCTGACCGTGAGGTAGTTTCACTGGTTTCTTTCTTGCCTTTTAAAATGCCGGAAGATAAGCGGATTGATGGCGCTTTAGCGGTTACCGTTGCAAACCATGGTATGGTGAACGGCTGCTTCGATTATGATTTGTCTGACGGCGAAGTCATGTTCCGTCTGACAACCGCTTTCCATGACACCATACTCAGTGAAGAAGTGTATCGGTATATGATTTTGGTCGCTGCTTCTACGGTGGACCGTTATAATGACCGGTTCCTGATGCTGGCAAAAGGTAAGAGCGATATTAAGCAGTTTATCGAAGAAGAAAACGACTAATAGCTTGGGAAATTTGACAGCGGTGGTTTTTCCACCGCTGTTTTATTGACAAAATGCTTTCTAATTTTTATACAAAGTTCTTCAATTGTCGAAGAGAATTGACAAAATAATAGAATGTTGTATAATATTTTTACGATACAGCGGCGTGTCGTAAAAATAGGGAAGGCAGGGGAATATTGTGAATAATCCAGCGTTTTATATCAGCAGTGAGGAATATGGACAGATTGTGGCAGAAATTTATCATGCTGACGGTGCCAGATATGATAGTCTGCTTCAGGTATCCAGGAGAATTATTGTTGGGTTGGTTCGGCACTACTGTCATAATACCTCTTTAGCAGATGAATGGGAGGATGTATTGCAGGAAGCCTTGGTGGACATTTATACAGGCTGCGAGCAGAGTTATTTTTATGGAAATCAAGACCTTGAGAAATCCCCGGAGGCACTGAGAAAATGGATTTTGACAGTTTCGCGGAATGCATTTCTCAGTTGTCTTAATAACAGCCAGGGACGTTCCCGGAGAGAAAGAGAAACAATCGCTCATATACTGAAAAAAAATGGGATAGAAGCAACGGTAACTGATGAAGGCTTGGTAAAAGTTGCGCCAAGGGTAGAGCCTGAACAGTTAGACTTGTCAGGAAAACCCATATGGGAACAAGAAAAAAACCAGATGAACCGGGAGAGACTTTTGAATGTGTTTCATAGCATGTTGCAAATGTCTTCCGGAGTCCAAATTGTCTTGATGTGGCTATGCGTGTACTTGATTATGTATGAAAACGGTGGGGAACAGCATCAGGCGATTGATTGGATAGCGAAACAGGACAGGCGAAAAACGTTGGCAGACTGGCTCTTTTATGTGGTACACATTTTTGAAAGTTATGACTGGATTGATATTTCGCCAAAGGAATATCAGGTTCTTTCAGAATGTCTGGAAAAGGAGTGGAAGCCAGGCATTAAATATGCCCGAATGCATTTTGGCGATTTTACAAAGGAAGATGTGAAAAGCTATATTTCAAAATCTCTGAACAAGAGAAATCAGACCATCAGAAAGAGGGTGGACTCATGAAGTGCCTGAGTGATGAGGAAATCATCCGGTACCTCAGTGTAGATGATATATCGAAAGAATCCATGCAGCTGGTATCCCAAGTGCATGCACATGAACGGGAATGTCAGAAATGCAGGGAGAAAATAGAAGCTTTCCGCGCAGTGTATCAGAAAATGGGAAAATTGCGTAAGCCTGTTACGGATCCGTATGTTATCAGGGGAATGATTCAGGTGATCCATGGCGTGGACAAAGAATTGGCGGGTACTAAAAAGGAAGAGAATTCTACAATCACAGCGAATGATGATCGTGGATTGTGAGAATTCTTCAAGCAAAAGAGATGTGTAAAAGGAAAGAGGGTATGTAAGGATGGCCAGCGATGCGAAAATCGTGATTACGCCGGAAGAACACAAATCAATCTTGCAGGAAATGGAGGAAGGAAATGATTTTGATACGCTGAGTACCGTTCTGATGCGTGCGGTGCGCTTCGTAGGGCGCCAGGAGTTGGAAGAAACCGGGAATATGCAGGTTTTCCAAGAGGCTCGGATTCCTTGTGTGGAAGCACTTCGGGAAAAAAGCCGGGAAAAATTCGAAAAGGGACATGAAATTTTTTGTACCCCGGAAAGTCTTTCTGAGTGGCTGGTATCCAGTGCTCACGAGTTTTTCAAAAACTATTTGGAAAAAAAGGAGGAAGAAAAAGCTGTCGAAGATTTGTTGGAGCAGCTTTCGGGATACAAGACGCAGTTTGCTTCTTCCATGAAAGACGATACTGACAAGGAAGAGCGCGAATTGGAAACGGATTCCCATGATGGTAAGGAATCTGAGAAAGGCGTTCGGTATCTGGAACAGCTGGTGCAGTTTACCAATGACCTCCAAAAAGACTTGATGGATACCGTGTTTGGACAGGATAACGCAGTCAGTTTGTTTGCACAGGGCTACTTCCAGGCCGAAGTGTTTGCCAAGGCGGACAAGACTCGGGTCAGCCCCAAGGCAACTTATTTGTTTGCAGGCCCTCCTGGTGTTGGCAAAACCTTTTTGGCCGAAAGCGCGGCCAAGCTCTTAAACCTTCCTTATATGCGATTTGATATGAGCGAGTATTCGGATAAAGAAGCCAATTTGGAATTCTGCGGTTCCGATAAAGTATACAAAGGTTCAAAACCTGGAAACGTTACTTCTTTTGTCAAGGAAAATCCTCGCAGTATCCTTCTTTTCGATGAAATTGAAAAAGCCCATATCAATATCATTCATCTGTTCCTGCAAATTCTGGATGCCGGACGACTGCGGGATAACTGTACGGATGAAGAGATTTCTTTCCGAGATACCATCATTATTTTCACCACCAACGCTGGCCATCAATTGTATGAAAATTCATTAACAGCCAATCTTTCCGGTTATACCCGCCAGAGTATTCTCGATGCCCTGAAAAAGGATGTAGACCCGTCCACAAAGGTTCCGTTTTTCCCGGCTGCTATTTGTTCTCGATTTGCCAGCGGGAATGTGGTCATGTTCAACCATATGGAGTCGCATAATCTCATTTCCATTGCCAAACGGGAAATTGAGAAAAAGGCTGAAATATTTGAAAAAGAATATGGGATTACCTTTCATATCGATGAGCGGGTATTTATTTCTCTGCTCCTGTCAGAAGGTGGAAACAGCGACGCCCGAACCATTCGAAGCCGTGCGGAAGCCTTCTTTACCGGTGAAATGCTGGAACTGCTTCGCCAGCTTTGCACACAAAAAAATAGCCCTCTGCTGAGCGCTGTCGATATGGTAAAAGTTTCTCTGGACTTAAACGGAAGCAGTCCAGAAGTAGTAAGGCTCTTTGAAAACAGTACGCCTATTAAAGTGCTGCTGCTGTCTGACCAGATTAGAGAAGATGAGCTCCAAAACAGTGGCGTTTATGAAATCCTGCTTGCGTCAAGTATGGAAGAAGCCATGAAGCTCCTGAAAAAGCAGGATATTGCCTTGGTCGTGGATGACTTCCGCTGTAATCGTTCGGAAAAGCCCTTTATGAGTACCGAAGACATAGAATCCGATGGACGCAGTTTGTTCCAGTACCTGCGGGAATCGCTGGAGGATATGCCTGTGTATATTTTGGAGCCGGAAGAGTCCCCGCTGAGTTTTGCCGAAAAGCTGACATTTTCCCGGCTGGGTGCGCGGGGAACCATTTTGTATTCTCAGTATAACCCGGCTCAGTTTTTGGATGCGCTGGAAAAAATCAGCACGCAGATTCATCAACATCAGAATACTATGCGCCTTGCCCGGGCCAATCAAGTGGTGGAATTTGAGACTGCGCAAAGTGTGTCTGATGACGGAATGACGGCTATGATTACCCTGTTCGATTTTCGGATTGTCCGTTCGGTTGAGGCGGAAGATTCCGAGCAGGTAGTCAGTGGAATTTCCAAGCCGGACAAGTGTTTCGCAGATGTCATTGGCGCAGAAGATGCCAAGAGCGAGCTTCGCTACTTTGTGGAATACTTAAAAAATCCCAAAAAGTTTGTCAATATGGGTGTGCGTCAGCCAAAGGGCGTACTGCTTTATGGCCCGCCCGGTACCGGCAAAACACTGCTGGCAAAGGCAGTAGCCGCCGAGTCCGACGCAACTTTTATCAGTGCTGACGGCGCACAGTTCCTGAAGCAGTATGTGGGACAGGGAGCCGAAAGCATTAAGGCTTTGTTCCGGACGGCGAGAAAATATGCGCCTTCCATTATCTTCATTGACGAAATTGATGCCATTGGTAAAAACCGTACCGAAAACCGCACCGGCGGAACCTCCAACGAAGACATTCTCAACGCTTTGTTGACTGAAATGGATGGTTTTAAGACTAACGCCAGTAAGCCGGTATTTGTTTTGGCTGCAACCAACTTTGCCGTGGAAGAGGGACGCGGACAGCGCACGTTGGACCCTGCGCTGGTTCGCCGGTTCGACAGAAAAATATTTGTCGAGCTTCCCAGCCGTGCAGAAAGAGAAACTTATATCCGTCGGAAAAACGATGCTGACAATGCTTTGTGCCTGACGGAAGATAAGATTCAAAATATCGCGGTTCGTTCTACCGGTATGAGCTTGGCTGAAATTGAAAATGCCATTGAGCTCTCTTTCCGAAATGCCATTCGCATGAACAGCGTTGTGGTAACGGACGAGATTTTTGAAGATGCTTTCGAGTCCTTTAACAGCGGACGCGTCAAGAAATGGGATGAAGCATCTTTAAAGCGCACAGCCCGCCACGAATCCGGACATGCCCTGGTTTGCTGGAAGGGTGGAGAGATGCCTTCTTATTTGACCATTGTTGCCCGTGACAACCATGGTGGTTATATGCAGCACGGCGACCAGGAAGGGAAGGGCGTTTATACCCGTCAGGAGATTTTACAGCGAATCCGCGTGGCCATGGGCGGCCGGGCTGCCGAAATGGTGTATTATGGGGAAAACGGCTACACCAGCGGAGCCAGTGGAGACTTACAGACTGCTACCCGTCTGGCAAGGCTGCTTCTGGGCAGTTACGGTATGGATGAGGAGTTCGGTCTGGCTGCTGTAGAGTCCGGAGAGTTTACGCAAGAAATGCGCGAGCGCGTTAATGAAATCCTGCAGAAAGAGCTTGAGGAAGCGGTGAAAATTATCGAAAGCAACCGTCAAAAGCTCGATGATTTGACGGAAGCATTACTGGATAAGAACCATCTTACCGACAAAGAGATGGGAAAAATTCTGGAAGAAAAATAAACGGTTGCGGACAATAAAACTTGTTTTCGTATCGCTATCCAACACCACGATTCATAAAAAACAAGTGCCTCGGTAAAATACTTACCGAGGCACTCATTTTTTTGAGAAAAAAATTTAACGGTGATATTTTTCAATAATATCCGCCATCGCATCAATAACATATTGGGTTTGTTCCTCTGTCATGGTGGGGTACAGGGGAAGAGAAATAATGCGCTCAAAGAAACGTTCCGCATTGGGGAAGTCTCCCTCATGATAGCCGAAACGATTGCGATAAGCACTCATCAGGTGAACCGGAATAAAGTGAACGCTGGTTCCCACATTGCGCTCGTTCAGTTCCACAATAAACTGGTCACGGTCAATGGTAAGCATCTCAGGACGAATACGAATGACATACAGATGCCAGCTGTGAGTGGCATATTCCGGCACTTCAGGGATTTCGAGGGCATCCATTTTTCCAAAGGCATCCTGATATTTCTTGGCGATTACCAGACGGCGTGCCTGCATGTCTTCCAGACGTGCCAGCTGATGGAGTCCAAGAGCAGCCTGCATATCAAACATATTGTATTTGAAGCCCGGCTCCACAATATCATATTTCCAGGAACCACCTTTGGCATATCGATTCCATGCATTGCGGCTCATACCGTGACTGGTCAAAATTCTTGCCCGCTCGGCGATGTCTTCCCGGTCGGTTACCAGCATTCCGCCCTCGCCTGTGCAGAGGTTTTTAGTGGCATAAAAGCTGTAAGAAGCCGCGCCCGGCACACCGTTGCCAATCAAATGGCCTTTATACCGGCTCCACAAAGCATGGGCAGCGTCTTCGGAAACATACAGGTTGTGCTGTTTGGCAATTTCATAAATGCTGTCCAAATCGCAGACTTCGCCGCTGTAATGTACCGGCACAATAGCCCGAGTACGGGGGGTAATTTTCTTTTCGATTTCTTTGGGATCAATACAGCCTGTCCGATAATCAATATCGGCAAAAACCGGAGTAGCGCCGGTATGAATAATGGTACTGGCTGTGGAAGCGAAGGTCATGGGGGTGGTAATCACTTCATCCCCCGGACCAATATCCTGGCTTAACAGGGAAACGTGAAGGGCAGCCGTGCAGGAGTTTACAGCCACCGCATATTTTGCACCGACGTACTCGGCAAAACGCTTTTCAAATTCAACGGTTTTGGGGCCTTTGGCCAGCCAGCCGGAACGGAGGGTATCCACTTCTTCATTGATTTCAGCATCCGTGATGTCGGGAACATTATAGGGAATAAAGGTATCTCGTTTCTGAAAATGGCTCATTCTGGCGCACCGTACCTTTCCAAGTGATTTTTGAATGAAAGAATATCTACTGGTAAGGATAGCCCTAAAATATGAATATAATGTGAACTATTAAAGATAGAAGGAAGTTTACCTATAAATAAGATAGATAAATTTTGCGCAATAATATTGACAATTTAGTGTTTTTTTGATACACTACGTATACATTGTTGCTTCTGGCAAGAAATGAAACTTTGGAGATTTATGAGGAAGAAGGGATGACTGTGCAAAAGAGAAGTATTCTGACCTGTGTGATTTTATCAATTGTGACCTGCGGAATCTATGGACTGTACTGGTTTGTAATGTTAACAGAAGATGCCAACCAGTTGTCTGGGAGGCAGAGTCCTTCCGGTATCACAGCACTGTTGCTGACTATTGTGACCTGTGGGATTTATGGATTATATTGGGCCTATCAGATGGGTGAAACACTTTATGCGGCAAGAATGCAGCGGGGATATATGGGAAGCAATAATAATATCCTATATCTGGTATTGGAATTCGTGTGTTATATTGCAAGCTATGCAGTGATGCAGAACGAAATCAATCAGATTATCGATGCGGATATGGCAAATTATGGCCGTGGTTACTGAGTCTCGGAAACGGCTGAAAAAATTACTCAAAAAGGCGGCCCTTTTCTGTGGAATCGGATTAGGGTACGCCTTTTTTGCCATGTGGACACATGTAACCATTCCATGTCCTATCCATTCTATTACAGGATTTTATTGTCCTGGCTGCGGGGTTTCCCGAATGTGCCTGTCTTTGCTGCAGTTGGATGTAGCAGAAGCCTTTCGATGGAATCCAGGGGTGATGATAACCGTGCCATTTATGGGGATCGTTTTTCTCCAGCAGGGGGTTAGGTATGTTCAAACGGGACAAATGAAAATGAACCGATGGCAGAATGTAGTTTTATGGTGTATACTTATCTGGTTGATTGTGTTTACCATTTTGAGAAACCTTCCGGCATTTTCATTTTTAGCGCCGGGAGGAACTGTTATTTGAAAGGGGATTCTGCCATGATTGTTACGGTTACCTTCAATCCGGCGCTGGATTATCTGGTTTATGTGCCGAAGTTTATGCCCGGCGATTTAAACCGAACCGAAAAAGAGACGATTCTGCCAGGAGGGAAAGGCATCAATGTGTCGATGGTATTGGCAAACCTGGGAGTTCCCAGCCGGGCGCTGGGATTTGAAGCCGGTTTTACGGGACAAGAAATTTGCCGTCTGCTGAAAGAGGCTGGCTGCGAAACGGACTTTATCCACGTGGAGAATGGCCTTTCCCGCATCAATGTGAAGATAAAAGGGGGAGAGGAAAGCGAGATTAACGGCCAGGGGCCACAGATTTCCCAGGAGAATTTACAGGACTTGTACAGCCGTCTGGAAACACTGGGGGAAGGGGACTATCTGGTGTTGGCTGGAAGTGTTCCCGGCAGTTTGCCAAATGACCTGTATGAAGAAATTCTTCGGCGCGTCACGCCTAAAGGGGTTTGCCCAGTTGTGGACGCCTCTGGGGAACTGCTGCGGAAAGTGCTCCCTTATCGGCCGTTTTTGATTAAACCGAACCATCACGAACTAGGAGAGCTGTTTGGAAGGAAGCTTTCTGATATTCAGGAAATTAAAGAGTGCGCCGGTGCGCTGCAAAACGAAGGCGCCCGGAATGTACTTATATCCATGGCGGGAGAGGGTGCGTTCCTTCTTACAGAAACCGGTGAAAGCTATCGGATGGCTGCCCCAAAAGGAAAAGTTATCAATTCCGTAGGAGCGGGAGATTCCATGGTAGCGGGATTTTTGGCCGGATGGCTCAAAACGGGACGCTATCAGGATGCATTTTCTTTGGGAGTAGCAGCAGGCAGCGCTACGGCTTTTCAAGAATGGCTGGCAGGCCGGGAAGAAATAGAAAGTCTGCTGCAAACGCTGGTATAAAGGAGGAAAATGTTTTGCAGTACAGCACCGTTACCGAGGGGAAGTTTATCAGCCGGCCAAACCGGTTTACGGCATGGGTTGAGATGGAGGGAAGGGAAGTTCTCTGCCATGTAAAGAATACCGGGCGCTGCCGGGAACTACTGGTACCGGGAGCACGGGTATATCTGGAAGAAAGCAGCAATCCCAACCGGAAAACCCCATACTCGCTGATTGCCGTAATAAAAGGGGACAGGCTTATTAACATGGATTCCCAGGCGCCAAACCGTGCAGCGGGAGAATGGCTGGCAAAGGGGGAATTGTTCTCTCCGGTAACACTATTAAAAGCGGAAACCCGGTATGGCGCTTCCCGGTTTGATTTCTATGGAGAAAGCGGAGACGGGGAGAAACATTTTGTTGAAGTGAAAGGCGTTACTTTGGAAGAAAACGGTGTAGTACTGTTTCCCGATGCGCCCACCCAGCGAGGAGAAAAACACCTGCGGGAGCTGTGCCAGTGCAGTAGGGAAGGATATCGGGGACATATTCTGTTTGTGGTGCAGATGTCCCATGTTCGGTATTTTACGCCAAACCGCCGGACTGACCCCGCTTTTGCGGCAGCGCTGGAAGAAGCGGAACGCTGTGGTGTGGAAATTCGGGCGGTAGAGTGCTACGTGACACCGGATTCTATGACCATTACCAGAGAAGTGCCGGTTCGGCTGACAGAAGAAGGATAATTTTTCAAATCCGGGAGATACTTTTTCTAACTGTATGGGAAAGGTGTGTGTCGGATTTGATAAAGGAAAAAAGGCTCATTATTTTTGTCGGGCTGATGACAGCGGGTTTTTTGTTTTGTATTCTGGGCGTATTCTCCGCCGCCTTCCATGGGGACGAGTTGGCAGAAGCAGCGGCTCCGCAAAGAGTCTATCACCACAACCGCACCACCAAAGAGGAG
>OBYM01000186.1_pt1 | contig 40516 bp, 48 predicted proteins | sample 1538191 | NCBI WGS metagenome assembly OBYM01 (sample SAMEA2580165, study PRJEB22360) | human gut metagenome | biome: human gut; feature: human-associated habitat; material: faeces | place: Denmark | collected 2008/2010 | reverse complement strand
TGCCGGAATTGTGGTTGAAACCGATGATAAAGGCATCAACTTTCAAGCTGGAGATTGTAGTTGCACCCACCTTGCCATTGATGGTTACACTCTTAGTGTCGCCCACAGACCACCAGTTCTTCGCCTTGCCCTCATCGGACACCTTGCGGATAACTTTCCACTCGTTCTTCTCCAGAACGGCGTTGATGTAGGTCAGCGTCAAAGCATAATTCTTGTACTCGGTGGCGGCAACCGTGGCGTTGGTCGAGTCGGTGCCCAGCGTTGCAGTGATGCTCCATGTACCCAGCTCAGGCGGATAGAAAACGACAGTGCCGTTTTCGTTGTTGCCGCTCACAATGGCCGTGAGGGTGGTATCTCCGCAGGAGGCCGTGACCTCGCTGCCCACAGGTGCGGTCAGCGTCAGAACGCAAAAATGTACAGTGGTCGTGTAGCTACCACCGTTCTGCGTCACCTCGATCTCTGCGGTGTCACTGATGGCATCGCCCCTGACCGCCTGAACAGTATAGGTACCCGCCCGCTTGATACGCACCGATGCCACGCCGTCGCTGTCGGCCGCCGCCTTATAGGCTTTGCCCGTACCAGTCATGGTAGCGGTGACGGTCGAGCCGGTGGCCGCCGTTACCGCCAGCGTGGCAGCGAAGTACGGCAGATTGAGCGTATACTGACCGCCCACGACATCGACAGTGACGGTGTCGTCCGTGGTCAGACCGGCCAGTGATGCCGTGACCGTCCACTCGCCCAGCCGGGGCAGCGTGGTGGTGAAGCTGCCACCAGTCGCCGTGCCGGTGATAGTGCTCTGGCCGTCAGTGATGGTCAAGGCGCTGCCCGCAGTCGTAGTGACAGTGAGCTTCGGCAATGTATTGCCCAGCACCTTGTCCAGCGCCTCCTGAATGTTGGATGCAGAAATGCCCAGAGTGTCCTCGTAGGCGATTTCTTTTGCAGTCCCGCCGCCGCTCTGTGCACCGCCAGAACCTGCATTAAAAGGGCCCCATGCCATAAATCAAGCCTCCTCTGCCGCTGATGCGGCTTCAATGATGTGATACTGAGCGGAAATCGCAGCACTCGGAACGGATGCCGCCCGGAGGCGTAAAACACCGGCCATGCTCTCCGTCGATGTGAAATCCGCCGCCCGTGCAACTGCACTGCTGGACGGGTCAACATCCACTCCCACGCTATCTGCCGCCGTCAGACCATCCACCTTGATGTCGATGTACTTCGTATACCTGGGGACGCTGGAATCGGACTTCCAGCCGGTGACAGGGATGGAGAACGAAACGAATGTTGCCCGGTCTGCTTTCAGTCCGTGCATTTCTTCCAGTGCAACAGCGGCGGCAGATGCGACTTTGGCGGTAGCATTGCTGGACTGGGATGCAGCGCTGCGGAGCTGATCCAAAGTTGTGAGCGCATTGCTCAAAGAAGTCACCTCCCATAAAAAATAAGGGGCAGCGGTGAATATTCTCCGCCGCCCCTTTACTCATGAGATCTCAGAGGCTTACTCGCCGTAAATCTCTGCCAGCATCTCGGACACCTCGGCATCGGTGGCCGTATGGTTCGCAATGGCCTTATCGATGGTGGTACCCATGCCGTCCAGCTTGGTCTTATCCTCAGCGGACATCAGGCCAGCCTTGGCAGTGGTCGCCTCGTCATAGGTGGTATCCTGAGCCGGGATGCCAAGGCCGGTGATATCATCCTTGGTCACAGGAATGGTATCGGTCACATGGCCCTCTTCATCCACAGTGGTCTTGTACAAACCGCTGGCAGCAGCGGTGTGGGTGGGATGGACATACTTGTTTGCGCCAGCCTCAATGCCGTCCAGCTTATCCTTGAGAGCCGCAGTGAAGTTCTCGTCAGACAGACCCTTGCCCGCTTCTTTCTCCACATAGCCAGACAGGTCAACGAAACCGGCCAGCACATCATACTTGTAGGCATCGCCGACCTTGACCACCACGACATTGGTGCCCTTGGGATATTTGTTGCCCGCACCCTCAACGAAGTTGGCGGTGGTGGTGAAAGCATCGGTCACGTTGTAGACGTTGCCCAGAACGTCCTCAGCCAGAGCAGGCAGCGCAGCAAAGGCCACAGAGCCAGCGGGCCTATAGACAGCGCTGATCTTGGCGTTGATCTCGTCCTTGGTGTAAGCGTCGGTGATGCCGTATCCACCCAGAGTAGTGGCCTTGTCGGCCTTTGCAGCCAGAACAGCAGCCAGAGCGTCGTCGAGGTCAGACTGGGAAATCTTCGCCTTGTAGGCCAGTGCAGCCAGACCCTTGATGGCAACATCGGTACCAGCCACGGAAATGCTACCGTTCTTGGAGCCGGTGGCAACCAGAATGTCCACCATCTTCTCAGCGATGGCCAGGGCAACGCCGTTCACCTTAACGCCCTCCAAGACGTTGGCCTGTGCGCCGACATCCTCCAGAGCCTTGATGCGCTTGTTCTGGGCCTCGTCAACGGCCTTCTGCTTCAGACCCAGCTCCTTCAGTGCGCCCAGCTTTGCGAGCTTCTCAACATTGTAAGCCATAATAAGTATCCTCCGTAAATTGTTGTTTGGTGTTTATTTGTCGTAGATTTCGGCCAGCATTTCGGATACATCATCCGTAGCTGCCATCTGGTCTTCGGAAACTGTGGCGTGGACAGAAATAACACCGTCTTTGGTCACTTCCACGCCGTCGCCAATTTTCACGCAGCCCAGCCGGTCACGGGTCGCAATTACCAGTTCACCGGTGCCACCTCCTTTCCCGAACAGAGTGACGACTGCCTGAATATCAGCTTCCGGGATGCGCTGAGAGAAAAAGCGAACAATACCGTTCAAAGTCTCGCACCCGTTCAGGACACCCGCCTTGTTCGAAATAGAAAAGCAGCTGGCAGTTGCGGAACCGCTGGGCCAAAGCTCAGGGGTGCAGTCTGCCAACTCTGCATCGTAGGTATACGCATACGGCATTTCACCCTCGCTGTCCGATACGGCTTTCCAGCCGTCCACAGAAAGGGTCAGGTCGTATTTGCCATAGTAGCCGCCGGAGCTGCCGCCACCACCGCCGCCGCTTTCCTTGATAAGCTCTTTGACCCTGTCTTCCGACATGATCTGGCCGGATTCCTCCAGCTCTTTCAGAGCCTTACTGGTGGCTTCGGTGATAATTTTGGCATGGGCATCCGGGGCATCGTTGTGCTGTGAGATCTCCTTCAGCACCATTTCCCGCACCATCCGCATAATTGCTTCAACCTGCGGGTCAACGGTGAGTGAGATATTGGCTTTGGTCGAAACGGCCAGCAACACAGCAATTTGGAATTCATGGTCAGCAGTACCGATGGCCGGAATCTCGATGCCCCGATCGTCCTGCATCAAAAAGAGCAGCGTGTCCTCCGGGTCGTCATTGAGGCGGCCAAACACACCGATCTGGTGCATGAAGTACGGCTTATCTGCACCGCCCGTCCAAATGCTAACTTTGCGGGCTTTTTCACCCTCATATTCCACGGTGTCGATGCCCAGCAGTTTAAGCTCATAGGTATCACCGCTGACTGCCGTTTCCTCGGACAAGTCGGTATCAACGGTGCCCGTGCCGCTTACAGCACGGGTGATGGTGAGCGCACCGCCCGAAATGGACTCGGACAACATCGCAGCACCGGCGCTGGTATATGCATATTTTTCCCAGCTCATAACGATTTCCCTCCTAACTTGATGGTGACGGTTTCATAGGTCTGCGCAGGTCTGCCAGATGCAAGCGCCTGTGCAGACACAGCCTTGGCGTGGATAGTTCCGGGCAGCGCAATGGTCGTTTTCATCCGAGTTGTGCTGACCGCACCAGCGGCGCAGGCGTGTGCGCTGACTGCCCGCGGCTCGATAACACCCGGCGGCATAAGAACCGTGTAGGACATCGTTGTGGCGCAGGGAATCGCTGCAACATAGCACGCTTTCGGCTCCGTTTCCGTGTAGTAAATGACGCTGTCCAAATGCGACCGAAGATTTTTGTAGCAGATGATTTTTTGCAAAACCTGCTGATGTTTGGCCTCATTGATTGCAGCGAAATCAACCGTGATACGGAGTTTGAAGTGGTACGGATCGCCGCCGTACTCAAACCACTCCAAAACTTTGGGATTGGGATAAATCGCAGAAATGGCTCTTTCAACAGCCGCTTTTGTACCACGGTGCCGGTGAACATAGAAGCTGTCCTTGATGGTTTTTCTTTTTTCCTCAAGGGTGTAGGATCTATCGTACCAGTCCACGGCGAAGTCCCGAGCCAGAATGTCAAGCAGCCATTCGGGCAGTTCGTCGATGCGGGTATAAATCCGCAGGGAGTCGATTTCATCCTGCCGGGATTCCATCACCTTGGCTATGGCCTGTCCCAGAGCCACCGTCTTAGGGTCTTTTTGGAGCGCAATCGGAAACTGCTGCATCATGTTGTCAGCAGTCAGGCCGTGGTTACTCATCCTCATACCCTCCGCTCTTTATCGTCACCGTGCCCAACTTTGCCACTTGCGGAACCTTGTCGTTGCGGTCAAGGGATGGAGCACCGTCTTCCAGCGGAGTAAAGGCGGGCTGTTTGAGGTCTACACGTTTGATGCCGGCCGAAAGAAGCAGATACCGCAGCCTGTCAGGGTTGATGTCCCTGCCCATCTTGCCGGACTGCCAGCGGATGTACCGCTGCACAGCCTCATTCACGCCGGACTGAGCTTCACTTGCGGAAATGCTTCCGTCACGGGTCAGGTAATAGGTCAGGTCGATATCATAGGGCACTTCTTCCGGGTCGCCGGAGATCACATAGTCCGTCAGCGGCCGGATTTCATCCGGTGAGCAGGCCGCAACCATGGCACGCTTGGTTTCTTCGCCAGCCACGCTGCCATCGTTCATGACGGCATACAGGCAAACCGTGCCAGGGCTGGGCGAATTTGCAACGACATCTGCGATTTCCGTGGAAACCCTCTTTGCAAAGTATTTGTAGGCACCGATTGGGCCAGCATCAGACCATGCACTCTGACTGTCACGCATCAGCTCATAAAATTCCTCGTCGTCCGGGGCATCAGAACCGTTTGCGCTGACCGTGATATTGGAGCAGCCGGAGTAGTAGTCGTAGATGTCAACAGCGGTGTGGATGTCCCCCACAGCATAATCATTGCCAGCCGTGCCCACGGTCTGGCAGGTCACCTGAACATCCGTGTATGTTGCGCCGATGGGAACGTACTCGTCTGCGGAGGTTTCCCAGTACAGGGCTGCATTGTCGTCTGTGACACGGGTGCCGGCCGGAATCAGCACCGCCGTCTGGCGGGGCTCGCTGATGTAAAAGCGCATGGTGCAGGTCGCCGCCGTAGGCTTGGGACGCTCCTGCAAGTAAAACAGCTCGGCCAGGCCATCCAGATACTCGCCCTCTGCGCTGCTGGGCAAGTTTTGGCAGCCTGTCCAGTTATTCTGGGCACGCTCGTACATGATGGCATCTTCGACCCACGAAATGAAAAGCCGTTCCGGGCTACCGGGCATCACAGTTTTGCCAAAGAACTGCTCATATCCTGCGACAAGCAGCCTGTCCAGCTCATCCATGTCCGTAGACACGAACTCGTAGGTTTTACGCACTGATGCTCACCTCCACGACGGGCAGCATCCGCCCGGGAGTGTCCGGGGCTTCCTTGAAAGTAGTCCCCATGTAGGTGGCACGAGGTTCAAACCGCTCGATGGCCTCCTTGATGGCAGCGCAGAGCATAGGCTGCGCCACATTTTCCGGCCGGTCGAGAATGTTCGCAATATCAATGCCAAATTCCCGGTAGCAAGGCACTGTGCCTTTCGGTGTAGACAGGATGACGGCGATGTTCTGCAGAACGCTGGTCACGGTATCCTGCTCCCCAAGGGAAATGGTGGTCAGGTCGTTTGCCGATACCAAGTAGTTGCTCACAAAAATCACCTCATTCTCTCTGATATTCCAACAAAGAAACGCTTGCGGTAATCCATGTCGGTGTACCGAAAGCGTCTGTGTGCAGGGTCTTGAATTTTACAGATTTGATAACCCACCGATAGCTGCCATAGACCACATTGCCGAGAACGAACGGCAGCGTTGTCCCATTGAGGACGCATTCTTGCAGTCGTTCCCGCTCTTTGGTTGGATTCACGCCGAGGTATGCGGCCAGTTCAATGTCAAACGTAATTGTTTGAGCATCGGTGCCTGTAAACTCGGTCAGGGCCGGGCCTCCGGCGCGCTGGTGGGTAGTATATCTGGCAGATACATTTTGCACCATGTTCTTGATGGTCTCGACATGGCTATCGAACACGGCAAAACTGATGTCTCCGAGGCAACCGACAATCACGGATAAATCCCTCCCAGCACGAAGCCATCAGCATTGAAGCACGGGAGGTACAAGCAGACCACCGTATCATCAATGGCCGGCAGCCACCACACCACATGGGACTTGTGCTGATGGTTTGTGGAGTTGTCCGCCCCGATGACCTTTTCTTCCTCATCCCAAATCTGGCGTGAGCCATCCATGGTCGTTTTGATCTCAAGGTTGTAGGGGCTGGGGTGGATATACTGGTGATTGTGTTCGCCGGCTGACTCCGTATAGACAATGGCTTTGTAGTGCTGCATCACCGGGAGCCAGCCGGACGTGATGCCGGTGTCCTCAAATTTGCAGCGGACAAGGCGCTTTTCTTTGTTCACATCGGTGACTTTACCGAGGCGAACGTCAACAGCGGTGTTCATCAGTACCCTCCTAAAACATGACGGCCGGAAACCTGCGTGGTGTACCCGCCAGAGCCGGTCACGGTATGCTTGGCCTGCTTCACGATGTACTTTCCATCCCACGGCCCGAAGCTCTTGGTTTCAAACGTCAGGCCTGCAACCTTGCCCGGGTCGCCGTGGTAGGTAAAGCCAACCTGACGCTCAAACTTGTTGTGCAACCGGAGCTTTTTGGCAGCCAGTTCTTTGGCCTCGGTCTTGCTCGTGACCGGGGCATAAACTTCCAGCTGCTGGTTGGTTTTGCTCTTGGCATCGTAGTCCTTGACGTAGGCGATACCCTCAATGGGCTTGCCGTTCGGCCCAACATAGGACACCCGGCAGGACGCATACTGCGTTCCGGCCTGGCCGAGCGTGTGGCTCCACTTGATATAGCTTTTGTCGTCTTTGGTGACAGTCCATGCAGAATCTTTTCCCTCGTATTCTTTCTGGTCGAAGATAACGAGTTTGCCGTCTGTGCATTTCAGCGACAAGCCGGCATCATGGCACAACTGCGACAGGAAGTCGATGTCAGAGCAGCGGTACTGCTCCACACGCTTATACTCAGGATCCTTTTTCGCAAGGAACTGGGACTTCATACCGTTCTTCTTCGCCATTTCATTGGCGATGCCGGATAACTTGTACTTTTCCCAGCCCTTGCTCTGCTTGGTCTGCCGGATCTGGCTGGTATAGGGCAGCCCCGTGGCCTTTATGGTGATAATGTCGGGCGGGCCGGATGCGTTTATGCTATCCAGCTCAAACTCCCCGCAGTCCAGCGCCTCATCCTTTCCGTCAGAGTGCCAGTTACAGGCCGTGATGGTAGCCCGGATTTTCAGGCCACCTTCACTGCTGCCGGAAGAACTGCCGCCAGATTTACCGGAGATCTCGCTGGCATCGACCCAGCCATAGACCCGGGACGTTCCATCCGTGTGAATAACATGGTACGGGTGCAGCGCGCCCTGCTTGATGATGGTGATCTTGGCCGGGCCAGCCTTTGGTGTTCCGTTTGCCTTTTTGTCGGTAGATGCCTTGTAGTGTGGACCGCCAAGGAACTGCACCACGTCACCAACCTTGTAGCCATCAGAAGATGCGGCCGACACATCGCCGTCCAGCATCTTCTGGAGCCAGTCGGTCATCCAAACGCCCTCCCGGTCTTGGAGTTTGATCTGCAGGTCGTCACTGGCATCTTCCTCATTATCGGTAAATGTCAGCGACAGCAGGTAGGGCTTGATGCTGCTGGTGATGTCCACGCCGTCAAACTCCACAGTACACTCGGCATGGCGGGCGGTATTTTCGTCGCTCATGTGACCACCTTCTTCCACGGGGGCAAGGTAGAGCTGGTTTGTGTCTCGGTATCCGGGAGCGTCAGAACGATTCCGGCCGGGAACACATAATAGCCCAAGTGCTGCGGATTGGCAGCCATCAGGTTGGGAGCATAGGCGCAACTGCCGAGCTGCTTATAGGCCACGCTGTCCCAGCGGTCGCCTTGCACAGTCGTATAGGTTTTACTCATGCATACCTCCCTCTGAAATCATCGTCCTCTGCATCTTTCACGATTTCGAGGACAAGTTCTCTCAGGCTGTCATTCTGGGCATTCAGGACGTTTTGCAGCTCGGCAGTATCAGATATACCTGAGATATGGTAAACCGGCGAGAGCGATATAGGAACCGTGCTGCGTGCTGAGGAGGAGCCGTTGCTCTCTGGCAGCTCAGCGCTCATGGGGGTAACGCTTGCGCTCTCCATCTCCCGTCTGGTTTCCGAGGCCGTCAGAACAGATTCCCCGCCGTTGAAGTAGACCAGCTCCGGGCCATGCTCACCAACGAGGGCAAAGCCGGGAGCCGCATCTTCCGTACCAACAGCATATCCGGGGATTCCGTGGTTGACATTGTAGCGCTCGTTGGAGCCTGCCAGCGCAGTAGAGGCCGCCGAGGCGATTTTGGCATAGGCTTCCTGCACACGGGGCATCATGCTGGATGCGCCATCGATGAAGCCCTGAATCGTCTCCTTGGCGCTTTTCGTGGCCTCGTCGCTCATGTCCATTTCCGATACGGTATCGGCTACGGTCTTGGCGATTTCGTCCATAGAATTGCTCATGCCGGTCTTGAGGTCGGCGATAGATTCGCTGGTGGTATCCTGCGCTTCTTTCAGTGCAGCATAGTTCTCAACCATTTTGGCGAGATCAGCATCCGAGGCCGAGGCCATACCGGCAATCGCATTGACGGATTCCTTGCTGCCATCCGCAAAACTGGCGATAACTTCACTCAGACCGTCGATGTCAGCCGCCCGTTCGTTCAGCTTTTCGAGGTTCTGGTTGTAGTTGTCCCAGTAGGTAATCTGGCTTTGCAGTGCATTGTTGATGGATGTAGCGGAGGTCGAAACGACCTTTTCCGCAGAATCCCACAACGCATACTGGCCGCTGATGCTGCCGTAGGCTTCATCATAGGCATCCTTGTAGGCTGCAATGATGTCCTGAATTCGAAGCTCTGCATCAGAGATGGCATTCGCCACGTTCTGCTGCTGCGCTGCAACATCGTCTGCGCTGTCGGCGGCGGACTGTTGCGAAGCATTCAAGGCATCGACTGCGGCGCTGGCCTCCTGATACTCGGCCTCGGCGGCATTGATAGCCTCCTGATCCTGCTCTACGGCGGCGGTGTAGTTCTCGACCTCCCGCCGGGCAGTGACAAGGTCATCCGAGTACCCCATGTACTCAGTGCGCAGTTGCTGCACATCCTCGCTCATGGTGCGCCACGGCAGATCTTCTACCGTGCCGTAGGTGAGCTTGAACTGCTCATCCGTCAGGCCGAGGGTGGTCAGCAGCTTATCGTAGGCAGCAGACATGCCGGCATTGGATTTTTCAACCTTTGCCTGCGCAGTCGCCAGCTTGGTTTCGTTCTCAGCGCTCTCAACCAGCACATTGTTGTACTGGTCATAGAGGGTGTTCAGGTATTCCTGCCGGGCCTGAGCCTTGGCATCTGCTACATAGGCATCCGTATGCTGGCGCAGCGCAGCGGTGCCGCCCTTGATGGAATTGGTCTCAAGGTCAATATCATCCGCAAGGCTGGGAACCAGAACAGACAGCCGGGCCAGCGTGTCGTGGTATTCGGCATTTCCGTCCGTGTTCCCATTTGTGGCGGCCTCGATGGCCTCCAACTTGCTGATGTACTGGTCCGCAACGCTGGCGGTCGCTGCCATGTTGGACAGGGTGGAATCGTAGCTTGCGCTTGCTTCTTCCATACTGTCGCCCATGTCACGAGCGGCGCTGGTCAGTTCCTTTACAGAGGGCACCGTCGCATCGGCCGCACCAGACAGACCGGCAACGACCGTGGCCAGCGCCGTGCCCGCCAGGGCAACTCCGACCAGCACCGGGGCAGCCGGGCCAAGCGTGGCAGTAAACAGCCCCATTGCGGTACTGCCCACCTTGATGGCGGTCGTGACCGCAGTCAGCACCGCGAGGAAGCCGCCCAGAGTAACCGTGCCGGCTGCAACGCCATTGACTACGCCGGGATTTTCTTCTACAAATCCCTGCATCCAGCCCAGGACTTCCGCGCCGACATCGTACAAATCCGACATCACCGGGGTCAAATCCTCGCCGATGGCGATTTTTAGGCCGTCTGCTGCGGACTGCATCAGCGTCAGTCTGCCATTCATGTTGTCGAGCATGGTGCCCGCCATTTTATCGGCAGACCCGGCGCAGTCGTTCAGAGCTGCGGTGTAGTCCGCAAAAGACTGCCCGCCCTCGGCTGCGGCTTCGCTGCACCCGGCCATGATGGTTTGCAGTTTGGAATACTGGTTCGTGCCGGCAATGACCTTTGCGAGGTTGGCCTGCTCTTGGTCGGTCAGGGTGTCCCAGATACCGGCCATGCCTGTGAGGATGCTGGACAGGCTCTGCATATTGCCGTGTGCGTCATAGATCTGCACACCGTATTCTGCAAGGGTGTCCCCGCACTCTTTCGTGTTGGTGGCAAGGCGGGTAAAGATGGCGTTCAGGGCTGTGCCAGCCTCGCCACCCTTGACACCGGCGTTGGCCATGGTAGCCAACACAGCGGTGGTTTCCTCGACCGAGTAGCCGAGGGACGTAGCGGTAGCTGCACACGCCTTGTAAGCCTCACCCAACTGGATGACATCCGTGTTGGAGTTGGCCATGGCGTAGGCCATCACGTCCACAAAGTGTGTGGTGTCGGAGGCTTTCAGGCCAAAAGCAGTCAGGTAGTCGGTGACAATATCGGATGCCTGCGCCAGATCCATGTTGGCAGCAGCAGCCAGATTCAGCACCGGGCTGATGCCGTCCAACATGGACTGGGTGTCCCAGCCTGCCAAAGCCATGTAGGACAGAGCGTCAGCCGATTCACCAGCGGTGAATTTGGTGGTCGCGCCCATTTCCTTGGCCTTGTCGGACAGGGCCGTCAGCTCCTCACCGGTAGCGCCGGAGAGGGCCTCGACATTGCTCATGGATGCTTCAAAATCACCTGCGGTGTTGATGCAGTCCATGTAGGCATCCCGGATTTCTCCAAGGGCCTTTGAAATACCGACCGCGGCCAGCGTGGCTTCGACCGTCTCAAGCGCCTCGACCGATTTTTCACCGAATCCCTTTGCGCCCTCGCCGGCCTCGTCCATCGTTTTCTTGAGGTCAACCTGCTTATCCTTGAGCTTATCGACCTCAGTTTCCAGCCGGACGCTTTCCGCCGTCAGTTGCGTGGTATCCACGCCAGCTTCGTGCAGAGCATTCCCGGTGGCAGCCAAACGCTGCTCATAGGTGTTCAGGGAGGCCGTGGTCTTGTCGATCTGCGCCTGTTTGGAAAGCAGCTTGTTTTCCAGCGCGGAGGAATAACCCTCGGTTTCCTGAATCTCTTTCTGGATGTTGTCGTACTGCTGCTGCAAAACAGAAAGCCGCTGACGGGTTGCGTCAACGGCCTGTTGCTGCTTCTGGTACGCCGAAATGTCGGATTGTACTTTGTTCAGCTGCTGAATCTTCCCCTGCGTTTCCACAAGGGCAGACTGCGCAGCCTTGAATGTACTGGAAAAGCTGCTGTTCTGTTTAGCGGACAGGTTGAACAGCAGCTCCCACTCTTTACGAGCCACTACTTACCGTCCTTTCTCGCTCTCTGGCGCTCGGCAATGAGGTCATTGCTGCTGCGGATCCATTGCCGGAATTGATACAGGGGCATTTCCAGCCAGTAGGGCGCGGGCGTACAGTTGACCTGTGCCATTGCGAGCACCTGTCGCCGCAGCCACACGCCGCCATCACCAGTTACAAGTCCGACCTCAGCAAAAAATTTCTCGCTTTGGTGCGGATGGTGTTGTAGTCCCGGATGCTCATAGCACCGATGACATCAACACCGATAGGCTCGGTACACGCCCGGCAGGCCATGCGGATGAGGTAGCCCGCACTCATCGAGGGGATGATCACAGGCTGATTCAGAGCCGTAAGCTCGGCCTCAATGGCGAGGGAGTCATTGCCGGTCAGCTTGCCCCAGTCGAACGTGAGGGATTCGTAGTGCTTGCCCTCATAGTCAAGGGGCTTCTGGAGCTTGTGGGTGTAGGTGTACGGGTCAGCAGCGGCAGCAGCCTTTGCGGCGGCAGCCTGAGCTGCATCAAATTCTTTCGGGTCAATGACGGCGTTCATGCTGGATAGCTCCTTTCACGCTCAAAAAATAGGCCGGGACTGCAAAATGCAGCTCCGGCGGAACGGCATATGCGGATTACTTGCCCAGGGCCGCACGGACACCGGCCAGATAATCCACACCGTTGATGTAGCAGATGAAGTTGAGGGGGTCCAGCTCACGCACCTTCTTGCCGTTGATGTACGTTGCCCAGTAACGGACGGCGTACTCACCAGAGCCAGAAGTGGGCGTTGCGGGGGCAATGGTGCCGCCCTTGGTCGATTTGGGCACGACCACGAAAATGTGCTTTTCCTTCCGTGCCTCAACCACGCCCGAAACAGGATCCTCATACTGGTTTGCCACACGCAGGTCAATGCTGTGGCGGCGCAGCTCCGACAGCCGGACGGACTGCGGCGTGGTGGTGCGGAATTCCAGACCAAGGGTCATAGCCTCCAAATGGCCCAGAATGACCGCTTCGACGTTACCACCGACACCAGCACCCGAAATGCTCTGCGTCAGAAAGGTAACATCCGGCAGGGTAGCTTTCGACATACCCAGATATTCCACGCTGTCCTCATAGACCGCGAAGTTGATAACGCTCTGATCGATTGCCATTGTAGTACCTCCTCTTTAGGACTGGAGTGCGCTGGTCACATAATCAGCGTCGTATTCCAGCACAAAGTCAATCTCCTGCGCCGGAGAGGGCGGGGTCATGTAGACGTGCAGCTTGATTTTGCCCGCCATCAGGCTGGTCAGCGGGTTCTCGCTTTCCAGCATTTCCACACTGGCACCCAGCAGATAACCTGCGCCAACCAGACCGTTCAGCCAGATGTTGGCGCTATCCAGAATGGTGTCGATGAGGCGACGGTTCATCGGCTTGTCGAGCTTGCTCCAGAACGTCTTGATGAGTGTGTTGGTGACGTAGTCGAACATACGGCTGAGCGGGATGAAGTAGTCCTTCACATCCGTGGACTTGGGGTAGCACGCAGTATGGTTGCCCCAAGCGGTCCAGCCGCCCATAAAGTTCAGGAAGGTGCAGATGCCCGCGGCATCAACGACAAGGGCCTGATTATAGGTCAGGTTGATGGTGTTGCCGTCGTCATCGCACAGGCCGTCGATGTGAACGGTCTTGTTGGAGGGGCTTTCATAGGGAATGCCCTCGTTGCCGGTATCGGTTTCTGCAAGGCAGCCCGCCTCGACGGTGGAGCCGTGGAAACGCAGATCACCGAGGGTGCCGTTGGGCCAGCACAGGATGGTTTTTTCGGTGTAGGTGCCGCTGTTCTTCGCCTGCACCGCAGCGGTATAGGTCTTTGCGGAAATGTCCACCAGAGCCTTGCCGGTAAACATACCGTTGATAGAGCCAGCCTTTGCGTCCATAACCGCTGCAACGGTTGCATCCTGGGAGAAGCCGGGAGCCATAATCAGGTCGGGCACGATGCCGAACATGGTCAGGCACAGCTCGATCTGCTCAACGGCGGCGGCCACATCGGCAGCCTCGGCAGTCTCGCCAACGGGCAGGAAAATGACCGGCTGGCAGGCGCACAGCTTGAAGTGATAGTGCATCACCTCGCAGACGGTGTACTTGGCCCAGTCGTCGTCATAGCCCAGCTGCTCCTTTGCTTCATCATAGCTGGTGCAGAGCACCGGGAGGCCAGCGGTCGCAGGGGTACCGGTCGCCTTGGACAGCGGTGCGGTGCCAATGACAAAGGGAATGCCGCAGGTTGCGGTGTTCGGTGTCGCCACGGCGGTGTCGGCGCGGCTGACATTGATACCATGATCTGCCATAGTATGTATTCCTCCTTACTTGGATTTGGCGAGCATCCGTGCAAATGCAAGGACGGCCTCGCCGCGTGCTTTTACCTTTTCAGGCGTGGTGTGCAGCTCGTCCACATTGATGATGAAGTCGGCCACACCGGGATATTTCTCGGTGGCAATCTTCACATCATCACGCTCTACAGCCTCCGCAGCGGCGCAGGGGTAAATCGTGTTTTTCTGGATGTAGCCCAGAATGGACGGGCCGACGTAAATAGAAACGCTGGGCTTGCTCTGTGCAGGCTCGGCGCTCACGGTGTTTTCGGCGGGCTGTTCCGCCGTGGTCTTTTTCACCGCCATAATTCAATGTCCTCCGTTTGCTGCACGGTCGGCAGCTTCCAGTAGGTGATCATTTCTCCGGCATAGTAGGGCTTCGATTCCTCGTCATAAGGAATGCTTTCCAACTTGTGGTCGGGAGAAATATCGAGAGTGAACTGATACCGGGGCTTTCCATCCGCTCCGACAGCGCCCACCTTGCGGACTTTCAGCAGCTCTACCCGGAAACGCTCCATCATGTTCAGGAGTGCAAGGTCGCCCTCCTGCTCGTCCGGGTTGTAGCAGCAGAAAATAGAGCGCACGGAAACGACCGTGCGCTCCTCGCTGCCGGGCTGCTGTTCCGTTTCCAGCGGAATGACCCGGTGGATGATGTAGGGGGCCTTTTTCTTGGCCGCCCTGCTGTCAGGCAGCCGCATCAGGTAGACTTCCGGGGCACGGTAGGCTTGCTCGGTGTCGCCCTGCTGCATAGCCACCGGGAGAATCATGTCGGCCATGATTTTCTCGGTGAATGCTTTCAGCTGTTCAAGCAAAACCACACTGGTCATATCACACACCCCATCCGTTCAAAACTCGCGTGATTTCATGCTCAATGCGTTCCTCATATGTGGAGGCCATTTTCGCCTCGATGGAGTCCATGACAACCTCATTGGAATACATCATCTGCGGGGTAGCCGGGCCGAAAAGCTCCTTAACCGGGAATCTTTTTTCGCCCTGCCTCTCGTAGATACCATAATGAGAACCCATTTTCGCCTCGAAAGCGTGGTCCAGCGCCTGTCGGGCACTGGATTTCTTCACACGGGTAACAACGCGGCCGCTGCGGTCTACCTTGGTGTCGAAAACTCTAAGGGGGATGACGCTGCCACGGTAGCCGAAGTTGATAGAAACCTCGCCGCTGCTGGCCCGCTGAATGTTGTTGACGTTCTTGGTGCGGTTGGTGAATTCGCTGCTGCTGATGGCGTACTCCTGCGTGACCGCCCGCTTTGCTACCGTCTTTCCGGCAGCAGCGGCACGGGCAAGCGCAGAGCCAACGGCACGATTGGCGCCACCGGGAATCCCGGAAAGGATGGCTGACACGCGGTCAAATCCCTCCTCTGCAATGTCAACAGCAATGCCAGCGGCCACGCTGTGCATCATGGTGTCCGTTGTCACATCGCTCATTCGTCAATCGCCTCCAGATCTACCCGCAGCATCCCCATTTCGCAGACAGAGGATGCCACATAGTAGCTGCGGACAAATCCGTCTTCGTCAATGCCCAGCTTGCAGCCCTGCTCCGGCTGCTTCCCGCCGAGAGCTGCAATATCGCAATGCAGCACCCGGCTTACCCGGTATATGCCCTCTGCATGGTCACTGATGCTCTGACGCACCCGCTCCTTTTCGGAGAGGCCGGTCATGACAATGGGAATATCCGAATACTCCTCACCGTCATAGTAGACCGTGTGCGTTTCTGCGAACTCGTCCAGATTCAGAAAGACGCTGTTCAGGTCTTCCTGCACAGCGTCCTTGAAGCCGCTCATGCGGTGGGCATCGCAGCAGACAGCTCCGGGGCCTCGGTGCTCTCGTCACCGGGAACAACGTCCTCGGCGCAGATAGCCTCGACGAGTTCATCCTTGGTCTTGAGCTGCTTGGTTTCGATGCCCATATCCGCAGCCAATTTCTTCAGCTCGGCTACGGTCATGCTCTGCAGCTGGTCGGGGTCGAGGTGTGCCGCCTCAGAGCCGTTCTGCGAGGCTTCGGCTGCGGGGGTGTCGTTACCTTCCGCAGTTGCCGGAACGTCCGCAGGGGCGGTTTCCGTGGCAGTGGGCGCAGAAAACGCGCATTTCGCCACACCCAGCCCGATAAGGCGGGCTGCTTCGGCATCGCTGACCTCACACCGCTCGCCATGCGCAACAGTGTGAACACCAGTCTTGGTGGGGCAGCCGTAGCCACCGCAAAGAATTTCAACAATCATCGGTGTACTCCTTTCAGGCCGGGCTTAACCGACCATGTTCTTGGCGCGAATCCACGGAATGTAGTTCTTGGGTGCAGCCAGAGGACGAGACTTCAGGGCGGTCTTGCGAGTGTCGTTTTCCTGATCGATGCTGAACTTCGGAACACGGCGGCCAGAAATGGTGGACTGGATGGTGTCGCCGTAGTTGATCTGAGTGATAGCACCATACATCAGATGGCCGCAGCCGGGAGCCGTAATCACGGCATCGGTCTTGGGGAAGTAACTCTGCTCCTTGTCGGTGGAATCCACATAGGTTTCATCAACAGAAATCAGATTCAACTTGTAGCCGCGGAAGTTGAGGGTGCCACCGTAGACAACACCGTCGTATGCGCTCAGCTGCTGCTCAATCTGGCCAATGATGATGCCGGAATTCTTATCCAGCAGACGCTGAACCTTTTCGAGATTCATCACTGCGTCATAAACATCAGCACCCAGCAGCAGGTCGGCAGCGCGCAGACCACGCTTGGACAGCAGCCGGCACATAGCCGGAACGTCGCCAAAGAAATTGCCACCTTCCTCGTTCCACTTGTGGGCGGCAGTGTAGATGTGGTCGTTCTCGTGGCCGGGATTGTAGAAATTCACGACCTTTGCCTCGCCCTTGGTCACGTTGTCGATCATCTCCTGCATGACGCATCCGTTGTCCAGCATGGTCTGTGCGCACATCCACTCCTCGGTGCGGGTGATACGGCCATCCATGTCAGCCAGATCGTTCTGGACCAGTTTTGCGGCACGCTGGGCAGGGGTGCTGTTGGCATAGATGGCCTCGCCGAAGCCACGCTTCGTCAGGTCATCAGAGGTCAGAGGACGGCTCACACCGATGGACGCAGGCTCAAACTCGTGGACCTCGTAGCCCGTGCGCTCCATCGGGATTGCGCCGACACGAGGCGACACAAAGGCTGCCATCTTGCGGTCGCCGTCCATGTACTCGGTCAGCACCTTGTTGGAGCTGAAGATGTCGCCCTCCTCCGTGGGAAAGTAGCGGTCACGGAAAAAAGTCTGCTTGGGCACAATGCGCTTCTGCACGGCCATCAGGGTATAGGTGTCAAAGAAATTCAGTTCAGCAGGCATTGTTATATCCTCCTTACAGTGCGGGTGCAGCGGCCTTGAAGACGATGCCACCGTTGCGCAGGGCATCCTTGTCGGCCTCGGTCATGGCGTAACTGTCGGCCACGGTAACCTTGTTGGAGTTGAAGCAGCCCATCAGGTACACCGGGGCGGTCACATCGTCAGCAGTGCCAACGTCCACATCATCACACAGGATGCAGTTGGCAGTCAGCACCTCGTCGCCAGTGGCCGCGGTGCCCAGCACCACCAGTTTGCCATCGCCGGAAGTGCCGCTGGACTTTGCCAGAATGGTGCCACGCTTGATGGTGGCAGCCTCGGCCAGCTTACGGATGGTGCCGCCGCTGACCACCAGCTTAGGATAGATGTCGGCAATCAGGCCGTCATAATCCATGCTGCCCAGTCTTTTGTTCAGCTCAGTCATTGTAGTGTTCCTCCTTACTTTTTCTCGTCCCCGTCAAGCAGCGCAGCGACGGCAGCATCAGCCGCAGCCATGCGTTCAGCCGGGGTCTTGGGTGCATTGCCCGTTGCATCGGGCAGGGACTCCGGGTCGCCGGTTGCGGATGCGCCCGGCACGGCCTCCACGCCCTGGGCACCGGATGCCTGATTGTCGGCCGCCAGATTCTTCAGGAACTCGTGGCCCTGCGCAGCTGCGGCCTTGGCAGCGCGGAAAGCCAGCTCGCGGGCATCGCAAGCGGTCTTGCCGTACTTGGCCTCCTGAACCATAGTCGGGTCAAACAGGTTGGCCACCTCGTCAATTTCAGACAGACGGGTGCGCTCGTTCTGGGATGCCTGTTCAGAAGCGCTCTGCTCAAGCTGGCGGCACAGCTCCGGGTTTTCCTTGCGAAGCTCCTCGATGGTAGTTGCCATAGTGGTATGTCCTCCTTCGTTGGACTGGGCGGCGGGTGCCGCCGGTGTATTTGCAGTAGCGGTCGCAGGTGCAGCCGCTTTAGCCATAGGAATATTGCCGGGCAGTTTTGTGCCCGGTCTCAGGTGCAGGGCGTGGCCCTTGGCGTAGATGGTCTGCCGGTCGGCACTTGCGGAGATCTCCACCGGCTCGGCATCATCCAGCAGCTCATTTGCAAAGCCCTTTTCCACGGCCTCTTTGCCGGTCATGTAGGTGGTATCGGACATCATGTGCAAAAGCACGGTCTCGGAGAGGCCGGTCTTCCGCTTATAGATGGAAACCTGACTCTTATCCCATGCGTCGTTGGCATCTGCGGCTTTGCGCAGTTCATCGGCGTTGTAGTTGCCCCAGATGAGCGACCAGCACTTGTGAATCATCACGAGGCTGGATGGGTTGGCCTTGACGGTGTCGCAGGCGCACATGATAAGGCTGCCGCCGGACATGGCCACGCCGTCCACAATACAGGTCAGTTTCGTGCCCTTGGCGGCCAGCTCACGCAGCCTGTTGTGAATCAGGATGGAAACGCCAGCATCGCCGCCCACGCTGTCCATGCGGATGGTGATCTCCGAACAATGCTCGACCTGCTGCAAGTCGGACAGGAACTCGCTCTCAATGATGTACTGACCCGGAATCGGCTCACCCGTCCACCAATCCGTGGGCTGCGTGTCCACGATCTGGCCGTACATGGTGATGTCAGCGCTCTGGCCGTCAGTGCTGGCCATTGCATAGCAGGGCCGCTGGATGCTCACCATCGGGGTGCTACTCGGTGCTTTCGGCATTTTCTTTACCTCCCTGTGTAGTGACACTTTCTGTGGTTTCGATTACGCCCTCGCTGCCCGCAGCTTTGAGCTGCTCATTTTCGTGGGCCAGCTCTGCGACATTGTCCTCCCAGTCGCCGCCGCCTAGCTCGCGCGTGACCTGCTCATGGGTGCGGAAGCCGTGATGGGTCTGGAGCACGGCAGCCTCGACCTCTTTCTTCGGGTCAAGGGTGCCCTGCACAGGCCCAATCCACCGTGCGCCGCACCATGCAGCACGCACCAGAGGGTCATCAAAAAAGCCCGGGGCGATTACTCGTCCACGGGCCACAGCCTCAGAAAGCCAAATTTCATATACCGGCTGGCAGAAGCTGCCTACCAGCCATGCACGCCGCATCTTGATACCTTCCCATGCCTCCAAAAGGGCTGCACGGCTGGCCGAGTAGCTGGCGTTGAACTCTTTCAGCAACAGCTCATACGGCATTTCGATGGCACCACCCATGAGCTTGCACAGAGTTTTGACGAACGTATCAAACCCTGCGGTGGGAATGTTGGGGTTTCCGAACTTGATGTCCTCGCCCTTGCCGAGGTGTGCAACCGTGCCGGGCCCCATCTCATACTCATTCGGACTGTGGCTGGCGTTGTCTGCCTTCGGGTTGTCCACAGGAACGCCGCCGAGATCTCCGCTGCCGGTTTCATCGAACGGGATAGCGTTCTTCGGGGTATCGGTGACAATCCATGCCGTGAAGAAGCTCTGCACCAGAGCTGCCAGCAGTTCCGATTCCGTATATCTTCGGAGCTGGAGCAGTGGTTCGATGATGGGTGCAATGAGCGGGACACCACGGTACTGGTCCGGACGTTCGGACTCCATAATGTGCAGGATCTGGGGCAGCCCAGTTGTCGCACCGACCGCCTCCACTCGCTGCCATTTGGTGATGTCATTCCGCCACTCATGCGGATATGTGTTGCGGACGTGGTAGGCCACGATCATGCCGCTGCTGTCCACTTCCACACCATCATAGATTTTGTTCCCGGTGTTGGGGTTTGTGCCCTCGGTATAGCCCAGGCCATCCAGCATACCGCCGAGATTATCCGGGGTGGACACACGGTCAGCCTCCACCAGATGCAGCCGCAGCCCGTAGGGGTGCAGCTTGTCCGGGTCACGAATTTTCACCACGGCGAACACATCACCGCTCATAAGCCAGCTTTTCAGGGCCAACTGCTGCAAGCCGTAGAAATCGTTCAGCCCCATGGCATCACAACTGCGGCGGTTTTCGGCCCAAAGCCGGAACTCTGCCTCGGTTTTACTCTGCCACTCTTTGGCTTTTTCCGGGGATAGCCCCAGTACGTTTCGGTCAACGGTCGCTTTCAAGGTCAGCCCGGTGCCAACGATCTTCGTTCGATTCGTGTTGATGGCACTGGTCGCAACAGGTGCGCTCATGTAGAGCATTCTGCTCCGCTGCCGCAGAATATCTGCGTTGTCGTGAATATCGCTGCTCGGAGAGTTGCTGTTGGGGAAGAAAGCCCGCAGCGCACGCCGTTTGTAGGATGCGCCCGCCTCGCTGTAGCCGCTGGCCTGCGGTGCAGCGGTGACGCGGTATCTGACACTCAAGAGTAATCGCCTCCGTAATTTTCAAACTAAGCGGGCTGGCTGGGGAAAGGAGTAAAAAGCAGCCAGCCCGCGGCAAAGGCCCTTTCGGGCCGTCACCCTAAAGGATCACCAATCGCGCGGGATAACGGAGAATGCCTTGCGGGCACTCTGGCCGTTCAGCAGCGCGGTCAGTTCATCGACCTTTTCCTCGGCATCTTTGATCTCATCGCTGAGCTTGCCGAGGTCAAGACGTGTGAGTTCCCGGTCGTCCAGACGGTAGCTTTTCACGCCACCGGAAAGCAGCTTGTTGTAGGCCACATACAGGTTATCAAGCCGCTTCGTGTGGAACTCCAGCCGTTTTTTGATGGTCACGGTATCCATAACTCACACCTCACCAGTCGTCTAAAAAGTTCTCCCGCCTCCGGCCGGGGGACGGCTGGGGACGGGAGACGGGTTGTTGAATATTTATCACCGGGGCTGCCGGTGCCTCTGGTGCCTTGCCGCGCAGCCTTTTCAGCGCCCGGTCGATGGCATCAAGGTCTTTCGGCAGCACCTTGTAGGCCGCTATGGCATAGTTTCGGCAGTCAAGAGGTTCGTTTCGCTCATGGCCGGAGATTTTATCCCATTGCCACGGGTTGCGGTGGCCCTCTTTGTATATCAAATGCTCTGACAAGAGGCCGTTGAAGTAGCCGAGGCCGTAATCGTCCCGGCGTGGGAAGTGGCAGTACCGAGGGCCCGGCTCCTGCACTTTCAAATCGTCCATGATGATTTGCTTGCCAGCGTCAACGCCCAACTGGTACTGCCAGCACATCCCGATGTAGCGGTTCTGCACCGTGATTTTCACCTGCTTTGGCGGGCCTGTGAACGGCCGGTCGGAGCCGGGAAAGCCCTTGATGCAGAAAACCTTTTTGCCGATGCGGTCATGGCAGCGCTGGCGCACCTCTTGGGTGAAATGGCCGCCCTCGTCTACAAATTTGATGGAAACGGGCAGCTCTAGGCCGTCAGCGAATTTCAGCTTGCGGTCGAAAACCAGCTCGTCCAGTTGCTGCCAGACCTCGTCACTGTCCGGGCGGCCAGAGATGATGCCTTTTTCGATGCCCCATGTTTCCCCGAAGTGGCCGAAGCCCACGATCTCGTACTCCATGCGGTCGTCCTGCGTATCAACGCCAGCGGTCAGCACCAGCACACCATCCGGCAGTTCCGCAGGGTATTCCTCCCTGCGGCCAAGCATGGTGTCCTCGTCCTGCACATCGCCGCGATCTTCCCACAGCAGCCCCAGACGGGTGTTGTAGACAACCTGCATCTTCTTGGTATCGCCCAGGGCATTCAGGTATTTCAGCACGGTATCTTTCCATGCTGCCCACTGCGAAACAAAGCTGTTCAGCCAAAAGCTGCGGATACCGTTCTCATAGGCGGCGGGATTTTCCGCTTGCCAGTGAGCTGGTGCCCGCTTCATGGTCACTTCGTCCGAAATGCAGGCGCACTCCGGGCAGAGATACCACACGTCCTTGACCTTGTAGGTTTTCTCTCCGTGGGTTTCGATGGTGTCATACTCGTACCGAATATCTTCCCAACGCAGTTCATGGAATCCCTTGCAGTGCGGGCACTGGGATACCCAGCGCTCCATCGTGCCCTTGACGTAGGACTTGGCAATGGCACTGTGTCCCTTGATGGTGGGTGTGCTGACTTCCACAGCCTTTGCGTTGTAGAAAGTGGTCTGCCGGGCCATTGCCAGTTCCCAAGGGTCGCCCTCTGTGCCGGCACTCACTGCCCAGCGGTCACGCTCGTCACCCAGCACATAGCGGATGGGCTTTGATGCCAGAGCGTGCGCCTCGGTAGATCCGCACATGGTCAGGATGCCGCCGGGATAACTTTTCTGCAAAATCGTGTTGCCGCTGTCCCGGCTCTTTTTCTCCGCGACCTTGGCCCGCAGTGTAGGGCAGTCTCGTATCATGGGGGCGATACGGAGCTTGCTGTACTCCTTGGCATCCGTCATTTGGGGATGGATGAAAAGAATACTGCCGGGGTCAACGTCAATGGTGCGGCCTATGACATTGTTTTCAAACTCCGACTTGCCGACCTGTGAGGACGCAACGACAACGATATGATGGATGCGCGGGTCGGAGAATGCGTCCATGATCTCCACCAGATAGGGCGTGCGGCTGTTACGCCAGCGGCCCTGCTCGGCAGACGCTTCCGGGGACAGGACGCGGTTTTGTGTGGCCCACTCGCTCACGGACACATTGGGCGGGGGCCGGATAGCTGCCACCAGCTTTGACACCAGAGCATTCAGACGGTCAACCGCTGCATTCTCACTCATCGTCGTCACCAGCCAGCTTTTCAGCCCACGCCTTGCGTTCACGGACACGGGCCTCATACTTTGCCGGGTCGTAACGGAACATGGCGATTTCCTCGGCTATCTGATTCACCTCGCCACGCATATACTCTGCCACCTCTGCCGGGTCAGACAGAGCAGCCGCATTGATGGCAACACGGCTGGGCAGCGCCATCAGCGCACCCCGGACGGTGTAGATAAGCTCAGAGGTCATAGCGGCCACATCCTCACTGCGGTGCATCTGCCCGGACAGCTCTTTTGCCTCAGCTTGAGCGATTTTCGCTTTGCTGGCTTTGAGCGTAGCTTCTGCTTTCTGCTTGATGTGGTCCAGCTTTTTGGCCTCTGCCGCTTCCTCTTTGGTCAGCCCGCCACGGGCAGTGCTGGCATTGTAGGCCTGCACTGCGTCACCAAGGACAAATTTTCCTCGACTGACGGTGGTGAGCACCCCATCCTGTGTGAGCTGCTGCACCCTGCGGTTCGTGATGCCCAGCACGGCGGCCAGTTGGGTGGTGGTCACAGTCATGTCAGCAACTCTTTCTTTTGTCGGCATTCAGAAACCACCTCCTTTTTTGTAAAACTCTTTGGAAAATCACAGCGAAGTAATTATACAAACCGTAACGAAATGACTGATTTTTCCCTCACTAACTAGCTTGGTTTCGGGGTCGTCGAGCCCGCTCAGTGTGGGGCACCCCCGTCACAGTACCTTTTCGTCACCGAACGAGCCATCGTCGGCCCGCTCCTGTCCGCTGTTGGGCGGATGCAGAAAGGCTTCGACCACAGCAGGGTCATACTCGATGGTACACTCGATGCTGTCCATAGGGACGCTGGGACAGGCGTATACGGTTACGGTGTTCATGGTGTCGTGCTCCTTTCAGCAGGGAATGCTCACGCTTTGAATCTTCCTATAGGCATCCAGACGCAGCTCCTTCTTGTCGCCGTCGTAGGTTGCCTCGTAGTACATACAGTCAGGGACGGTGGTGGACAGCCAAGCCTTGTTGTTCTGAAGGGTGCTGCCGCACCAGAGTACGCACACGTCTTTCACGCCGATCTTCTGGAGATGTGCCAGCTCAGCGTTTGCATTATAGAGGCTGGCGACGGCAGCAATGGCGGATGCCACAAAATCATAGTAGTCCATAGTGATGATTCCTTTCCTCGAGATAAAGCCCCTGCCCGCATGAGCGCTGGCAAGGACGATTTCATACGCTGCGGATGACCTGAGCCTTGGAGTATGTGTCGTGGCCCTTGGTCATCATGTTCAGGAACTCGTCTTTGGTAAAGCCGGACAGGCGGAAGATTTCTTCGGGCTTCATGCCCAGCTGCTTGCCGATTTCCTCCACGGTCTTGCCCTCGTCAATGAGTTTCTTGACAATGGCTTTCATCGGCTCCAACAGGTGGGTGCCACGGGCACGGTTGTGGGTTATGGTGCCGTACACGTCGGCGCTCTCGTCGCCGTGGTGGTCTACGACTACGACCGGCACTTTGCCGCCCAGCAGGGACAGCAGCGGCTCCCGGCCCGATACAGTCCAGCGATGGAAGCCGTCAATGATGGTGCCGTCAGGGCGTACCACGATGGGCAGTGTCCAGCCGTTGGTCAGGATAGACTGGATAAGCAGCTTCAGGTTTTCCTCGCTGACCTTGTTGGGGTTGTAGTCGTTGGCGTGAATAGTGTTGCGGTCTACCCACTGGAGGGATGCCAGCGGGGCGAATACATCAATGCTTTCCATGGTTCTGCTCCTCCTTGATGCGGGCGTTGTGGTCGTTGTAGATGGTGGTCCAGAGAATGCGCAGGATACGCATTTTGGGGTCTCCGTACAACAGGCCCTCGTACATGGTCTTGTAGTGCTTCTGCTCAGCGATGCCGTAGGTCTTGATGAACAGGCCACGCCAGTGCTCGATGTGGGACAGGGTGTCCTTGGCGATGGTGTAGCGCTCCGGGTGCAGGAACAGAAGGTCTTTGCAGAGGGCTTTATAGTCCTTTTTCTCGGATTCTTCTTCCAGCTCCCCACGCTTGCGGGTGGTGCGCCGGAACATTTCAGAATCCCAGTAGAGCAGAACGAGGTAGGCATTGGGTTCTCGCCGCTGGATGCGCTCCCACAGGTCGTTGTCCGTTTCAGCTATCCAACGGAGGCCCTGTGTGCCGCAGTCACCGAAGAATGCGCACAGCCGGAGGGCATTCTTTCGGACACCCGCCTCATAGAGCCTCATGTAGATCTCAGGAAATTCAAGGTTTCGCTCCTTGATGTACAGCCACACATCGGAGTCCTTCCAGTCGTAGATGGGATAGAACTTGCCGCCGCGGGTGATGCGCTCCATTTTGGTGTTGGCAATGCACTTGAAGCGGGTCAGGCTTTCCGCCGTGCGCAGACCGACAAGCTGGATGCCGTCAGAAAACGCCTTGGAGCAGAACGTCTGGTAGTTCATTTCCCCTGCATAGTGGAGGTAGGGACTGTACATGATGGCAAAATCGGGCGGTTTGCGCATCCAGACATCTTCCTTGCCCGGCTCCCACGTTATCCACGATTCGGAGCTGGACAGGTGGTCAATGACGGACACCTGCTTGAACGGCAGGCAAAACCACAAGAATTTTGCGCCGACCGACAGGAAGTTGCGCCGCCAGCGGTATGCTGCATCGACCATCGAGGGGTAAAGCCCCTCCTCGTCGATGAACGTCACCGTCAGCTGCTTGGGGTCCAGCTCACCGGAGAGAATCATTTCATAAACGAGGTTGGCCATGCACAGGCTATCCTTGCCGGAAGAAAAGCTCAGGTAGATTTTGCAGCCGTTGGCGAACACATTTCGGATGCGGATCTTCGCAGCCTGCAACACGTTCAGGTTGCTTTCCACTACTTTCACAGGCATATCAGCTCACCACACTTCGGGCAGCGGATGTACCGGTGCTGCTCTGCGCCGCTGGCCGCCTCAGGAACAGCGGTTTCCGGCTCGGTAGGTGTAGACACCTCCAACACCGGGGAGGGCTGCTGCGGAGGCTCGGAGACGGTGGACACGGGCTGTGGGTCGGGCGGCGCTACCGGATAGGTAGGCGCTGCTGCATAGGGGACGTGTTCCTCATTCTGCTGGCGGTTGATGGACGAAATCTCGCTCTCCGGGAATTCTCCGTAGGAGCCAATCATTTCGTCCGCTTCATCCTCGGTGCTGTTCAGCATTTCCAGCAGATCGGCATCCCAGCCCGGGACATCCACATCACCGTCCAGCTCCTTGACCAGTTCCTCGATGGCATCCACATCAGTGAATCCCAGCTCATAGACCTTGTTGTCGGCCATCATGAGCTTTTTCTTCTGAACATCGGTCAAGCCGACCATGACATAGCAGTCACAGGTTTCCCGGCCCATGCGGAGCAGCGCTTCATACAGACCGTTACCGGCGATGATCTCACCGTCCTCGGCCACGACCAGCGGCTTGACCTGCCCGAACATTTCAATGCTGCGGATGTACTCGGTCAACTGCTTCTCGGAATGCCGGCGGATGTTGTGGGCGGGCTTGTGCAGCTCGGACAGCTTCTTTACCGTGATTTTCATCGTGCATCCTCCTTTCGGTCAGAAACGAGGTGCAGGACCACGGAGGCCAGCAGCACAAAGATGATGATGTACACCCGAAGCTCGCTCATCAGCGTCCAGATGCCCATGACACCCAGCGGGATCACGAGCTGCCACGAGGTAACAGTGAGCACGTCAATGAGAAAGCCGATGTTCTCACCGAACACCAGATACTCCGAATAGAGGTAGGTGGACAGCGAGGACAGCGCAATGATGGTGATCAGGATAGCCTTGAGCGTGTTCAGCAGTGGGCTGAAATTGACCCATGTGAGCAGCGCAGCCAGCACCATGTAGACACCGAACATCACGCCAGCCAACACAAAGGACTTTTTCATGTTGCCGTGCTGGGTGCCATCTTCATTTTTGTCGTTGTAGGAGAACAGCGAGTAGTAGTACGGATAAGTGAACGGGCCGGGCAGCAGCAGGAAGCCTTTGTAGAGGCCCGTCTGGATACCGGCAGCAGTCAGGCCGGGGTCGATGTTGACGAATGCACCGTGGGTGTATACCAGCGCGGCAATGACAACGACTGCCAGCAGACCGTAAACAACCACCCATGAAAAGCCATCAGACAGGACGTTCCGAATCATGCCCTCTTTCAGAAGCATAAACAGGAACACAAGGCAGGTGCCGTAGACAATCAATGTGCCTCCGGTGGTGCCGATCGGCGTGTCGCCGAAGATCTCATAGATGCCGGACATCTGCGTCCATGTCTGGAACACGGTCAAAAAGCCGATGAAGTAGAACATCACCTTGCTCTGCATGATGCGCCGGACGGTCGGGATGTACTCCGCAAACAGACCGAAGAAGATACAGGCCAGCGAGTTGAAAACCGCCCAGATGATAGCCGCAGCAGCGCCGTTGTTGATGGCCAGCGTGCGGAAGTTCATCAGGGAGCCGACTCCTGCCCATGATGCAACGATGGAACAGGCGTAGAAAATGGTGGGGTTTGCCTTGAATTTTGCCTTGATTTTCTGATACATGGAAAATCTCCTTCTTTGTGACTGGGCACGGCGAAATGCCCAGCTGCAGCACCTCGGCTTTTCGGGGTGCTACGGTGATGCCGCACGCAAAGGAGCAACGTGCGGCCCGGAATCCTCCTTTCAGGCAATAAAATAGCGGCACCCACCGGGAATGGTGAGCACCGCTTGGCTTGATTTGAATTTTGCATCCTAATCATATCACTCGGAGCGTCCGTTGTCATCTGAATCCATCGGTAAGCTTCGGCATCCATCCGAAACCATCCGACAACGTCCGACAGCGAGTGAAACCATCCCCTTGATTCTCAACGATTTCCACTTTGAATTCAACTTTTCAGGGGGTAAAAGTTAAATTCATTTCAATTTTGAGCTGATTTTGTGTGGATTTCTGATTTGAATTTCAGTTTTGGGGCAAAAATAAAAAGCCCCGCAAATGCAGGGCTTATCGGTCAGTTTTTGTTGAGGTAGTTGTATGCCATCCGGCTGACCCCATCTTCGGTATATCCTTTTCCCAGAACTCCGGCAACTTCGGCCCATGAGTAGCAGCGGATAAACCGCAGTCTGAAAACCAGATACATCCGAGCATCCACAATGCTCTTGCAGTAGGCCTCGACTTTGGGCTTTTCCTGCGCTGCCAGCTCTTCCAGCCAGCGGATGCGCTCGTCCATGTCGGCCAACTCTACAGCCAGATCTCCGACTTTATCCCGGACACCCGGCGTGTGGGGCATCCCGGTCAGTTGTGGGGAGGCGGGAGTGATTCTTTGTCGCAGTCGCTCCAAGGCTTCACGGTCTTTTTCGAGGGTCATCTGAATGTCATAGTACTTGGACAATTCCTGTAATGTCACAACCTACCTCCGTCATAATTCAGCTACCGTCTTGCGGCGGCGCCTCTATTATTTTATCACATTTTGCTGTCGGAAGGTAGACCGGAAGTCCACAAATTATGTGGTCTGCACCAATTTTGCACAGGCCGGGCACAGTATAGGTCTGGCCCTGGGCATCGGTGCGCTGGATGGCCGGGTTAAGGGGTATGTAGTTCTCGCAAGACAGACAGCTCATTCGTCCACCCTCTCGATTTTCGGGAACGGTTCGTGCCCCAGTGGAACGGGATCAAATGACCTGTTTGTTGTGCCCGGTGCCTCACGTTTATTTTCTGGGGCATCTAACCACTGCTGATGCTCGATAGCGTGTACAAGGTCGATGCACGTTCCCCATGAATCGTGTTGCCGCTCCCGGTGTCCAAACGGTGGGTAGGCCAGTTTATAGGCAGCCTCAAACATCGTTTCGATGCAATGCTTCCGTTCGTTATAGACGCGGATGTCGTATGGTTTCTCATAGAGTTGCTTTTTGTCCTCTCCATCAAAGACCAAATCCTCTGTCAAGGGTTCAAACTGCCCCATGCGCAGCCTCATATACTCGTCCACAGCCACGCTGATGATACGCAACTGTTCTTCCGAGATTTCAACGCAGTACTTCATTTTTTCTCTCCCTCATCGCCATCATGATAGCTAACGCCGAATAATGCCGGAATCAAAAAGAACCAAAGCGCCCTCAGATTTCCGGTGACGTGGATTGCGGTTGACACCGCCAACCCCACTGAAATCCACTCCGCTGCATAGATAAGCGCAACCCATTTCATTCCGGCACCTCCTGTTTGCCGTTGCCAAAACTCCGGGCAAATACCGCCCGTTGGATAAAGTCCACATCCTCTGCAATAGACCGTACCGATGAATTATCAGAGCGGATTTCAAAGGAACGGAGAATGAAGTGCTTCAAAGTGTCCAGACTGTAACCTGCGATTGACTTCCCGAAGAATGCGGTAAGGATTTCAATAATGGTTTCCTCATGCCGAGCGAACTCGCATCCATAGACTTTGTGTTCAGGAATAAAGGACACCCAGTAGGTAAACCGAGACTTATCGTGACCGGCTTTCAGGTCAAGGCAGCGGGTTTCGGTTTGCAAGTAGCGGACTGCTCTATCCGTTATCTGTTTTAGCTCCTTTTCTCCAATGGTGCAGCCGTCCGGGAAAAGTTCTTCCATGAATTGGAGAAAAAGCTGTTCGCCATTGGCACAATCGAACACGTCATGCCATGTGGCAGCCCATTCGGACATTGCTTCTCTTTTTTCAAAGAGAATTGTGCAGGCCAGTCTGACAAAGTTGGCCGGAGATTCAACCATGAAATGCAGTCGTTCCGTTGTCATATTCAGCCTCCATACACGCTTTCTTGCAAGCCTCGCATTTCTTGTACGGCTGCTCAAGCCAGCAGTCGAACAGCAAGCATTTGGGCTTTCTGTATTCCGGCGGAGCCTTTCGTCCATGGGTTTGAGTACGAAACGTATGGTACTTGCACACCTCTTTGCCCCAAAAATCTCCGCCGAATTCGCAACTTTCACGACCCGGCGAAACCTCATGCTTAACTGTGATGGTTTTCATTTTTTCACCTCCGGCGGCTCCAGCAGCGGAGCCCACAGCTTCACATGCCCGTAGTGGCCATCCTCTGCACGGTGGCCATCCTCAATGTGCCACGTCCCGTTTTCGACCCAGCCTTTCATGGTGTGGCCGCTCTCGCAGCACACCCATACGATGTCGCTTATCACGGCGCAGTGCTTTTCGCCGGCGCATTCCCAGCTTTCTTCATGGGCGATTGGCGGGTTCTTGGCATCATGCCATGACATCTGGCGCACAAAGTCAACGACCATCTGGCTGGCCTCGTGCAGGGCTTTGGCAGCAGCGTCTTTGCCTTTGAAGCCGTTGTAATATTCAATCTCGGCCAGAGCGTCCAAATCCGTTGCCGGGTCGATGAGGCGGCAGGCTTCCTCAAGGGTCATTCGATGTACCTCCGCTTGTCCTTGTCCCAGTGCAACGTGATGGGATTGCCGCACTTGCAGGGGATGGTGATTTCCAAATCCTCGATGTTGGTCTGGCCTTTGGCGTGCAGCCCGCAGCACCCACACTCAAACTCATAGCGGGCAAGCCCACGTTCAAGCGAGATCGTGGCCCCGCAGCGGCAGCCGATGGACATCTGCGAAACGTGGAGGTATGTACCGAACTCCTTACCGCAGCAGGGGCAGCGCAGCCGCAGCAGCCCCCGTGCGCCGACTTCCGGCGGGCGGTTATTCCTGTTCTTCCTCATGGGAGGCTCCTTTCTGTGTCTGGAAATGAATCACTTCACGGAAAAGCAATTCGTTTTTCTGCTCTGATTCGGCCATGAAGTTGATATACTCCCGGAACAGAGCACGGTCGTGCTGCTGGCGGCTGGTTTCGCCCAGCAGCGCCCCGATGGACACGCCAACGGCCAGCAGCGCAATGTTGATGAAAAACTGGTCAGGCATCGGTATCACCCAGCACTTTCTCGATGAGGTCAAAGACCATTTCCCGGTCTTCGGTGCTCAGAAAGTCGGCAGCCACAATTTCAAATTTGAGGCGGTCTGCATATTCTTTTAAGTCGTCCATGGGTTACTCCTTTCCCAGTGCGGCGAGGATCTCGTTGCCCTTGTCCATCAGTTCATCCCGCCGTTTTTTCTGCTCAGCCTCCAGCTTTTTCATTTCCGCCTGATACTTTTTCAGGGTTCCCGGCCGGAAATTCTTGCTCTGGCCCATGCGGATTTTTGCGGCAATTTTCTTGTGCTGCTGAACGGTCTGGCGCAGTTCGGTGTCCGTGGTCAGAATCTGGTAGCGATGGTGGCAGCCGGGGCAGGTGAAATACTGCACCATGTAATCGCCGCTCCATGTACTGCGGATGCCGGCCGTCTGGATGCTGAACGGTGTGCCGCAGCGGTCACACTTTACAAGGTCGGTCATTCGCCATACTCCTTTCTGCACAGCTGGAACGCATTGCAGTGGTCATCGCAAGTTTTGCAGCACTTGTCGCATTCAGGGTGAGCAGCTTTGCACTTATCACAGGGTGTGTCCGCTTTGCTGCCGGATCCATACACCGCAAAAAGCTGGTGGGTGCCGTCCTGCAAGGCCTTTTCGTCATCGGCCATTTCATAGCCGAGGGCGGTCAGCAGTTCATAGGTGCTGTCGAGGTCGTCATTTTTGCGGTGAACGAACTTGCTTGCACCTGTCGGCCCATTCCATTCCGTGCTCCAATAGCCCTCATGAATGCCGTCCGTTGCATCAAAGGCAACTGCCAAGAGAATCTTCTCCGGTTCGGTATCGTAAGCGTTGAACATTTTCAGGGCATCTTCCAGTTCCGTGTCTTCCCGAATCTGCTCATCCAGACCGATGCCGAGCAGCCGCAACACGTTTTCGTCATCCTCCATGTGCCGATATTCGGTCAGAATCGGGGTGGAATAAGCCAAGATTTCCGGCAGGTGCTTTTTGCACTCCGCGGGAGTCAAGTCCTTCACGAAGTCCCAGCGCAGCTCGTACATGAGCTTCGTAACAGCGGCAAACTGTTCTCTCGCAAGCTGCTCGGTGGCTCTTGCGGCCTCCCTCGCCGAGTTGCTGGCATCCTCGGCTTCCGTATCGCGAGGTTTGTACAGGTCAATCTGATTTTCACTGACCTTATAGACATAAGCGATCTTGTCGGCATCTTCCGGCATGACGACTTCCTTTTTTGTGCCCCACTTTCCGTACGCATTTACATGCTCATGCGTCTGGTAGGAGGCCTGCGAATCTTCCGTAGCGAATTTTTTCAGCTGCTCAATCCATTCGGCCTTTTGGTGCTGCCATTTTTGCTGCTCCAGCGCATCCTGCATGGCCCGGTTGAAGTTCTGCGTACCGAGGGTCTCCAATACCCGGTTTCGGGCTTCCAAGTCCTCGATTTTGTCCAGCTGGGCGAAATCGGACAGGGTGGCACCGCGCTTTTCGGCTTTCTTGAAGCTGTCGCGGTTCAGTTCCAGCAGCTTGATGCGCCGCCGGATAGTGGACTGGGAGAACCCCGACTTGTCGGAGATCTGCTCCACTGTCTGCCCGAAGTCCATCATCATCTGGAAGCCCTGCGCCTGTTCGTAGACGGTGAGGTCTGACCGCTGCATATTCTCAATCATCATGGTCTGCATCTGCTCCCGCTCGTCCATCTCCACGATGGCGCAGGGCAGTTCGTACAGTCCTGCCTGCTGCGCTGCTGCTGCCCGGCGGTGGCCGATGATGATGGTGTAGTCATCACTGGACCACACAGCCTTGGGTGTCCATGCTGCCGCTGCTGCGGCCGCATCCCCACCCTCGTCAACGCACTTTGCGATGTACTCCCGGCTGTTGAGGTAGTGGCCGGGGATTACGGTCAAGTTCTGGTACACGCCGTTTTCCTTGATGCTGGCGGCAAGTTCGGACAGGTCGCCCAGTTCCTTGCGGGGGTTATCGGGGTGAGGGTACAGCTGCCGGATGGGGATGTAAGTAATGTCTGCCATAAGGATACTCCTTTCTTGTTTCGGGTTAGAAAAACGTGAGCTGCCCGGTTTTGGTTTCGTTAAGAGGCTCGTTTTCCGGGGTTTTAGGCTCATTTTTGATAGATTTTTGCAAATTTGCGGGTTTAATATCGGTTTTTTCGATTTTTGCAGGTTCGCCTTTCGGTTCAAACAGCAGGTTCATCTGCGCTATCTGGCGGCGCATATACCACACATCGGTTGAGAAAAGCGGCATATACCAGATGCGGTTTTGTGGTCCTGCGGGCAGCAATCCGCGGCTGTCGTAGGCCGTTGCCGGGTTCACGAGTGTGTCACCGATGACTACATATCCAGCGCAGCCCATGAAGCTGCACTGGATGTAGCACATCAGGCCCACAATAAAGTCAATGTCTTGGGCAACGACAAGGACTTTGTTGTGGTAGCAAATATTTCTGCTCTTGCAGATATTCAAAAAGGCCAGCAGTGTTGCGCCCGCTCCGCAAGCCGGGTCAGACACGGAGATGAAACCCTCCATGTCGGGCACGATCTTGGCATCGAATGTAATCTCTGCCATGCAGCGGCATACATCGTATGGAGTGAAGAACTGGCCGGCATGGTCATTTCCCAACTCACACATCATGTACAGCGACCCCAGAAAATCCTGATCCGGATTTTGCTCCATGCCCATGACCACCTCGGCAAGCATTTCAGCCATGCCGTTCCGCTCTGATGCGGAGTATTTGGAAATGATGGTCTGATAGTCCTTGGTGCGCTCCGGGGCGTTCAGCCTATCCGTTGAGTTTGAGATCTCGATAGCCGTCAGGTGGATGAAATCCCTCCAAATCTCCCAGCGGTTATGCTTTCCCGTCAGCCCTTCAAAGATTTTGAGGAAGTTTTTCTGATGGTCATCACGGATGCTGCGTGTCACTGCTGCCTTTGCCATTGGTTATTCCTCCGTGTCGTCCTCAGCGGAGTCCTCGGACGGTTCATCGTCGAGGTCGTCCTGCGGGGCATCCTGCTTGGTATCCTGCTGAGAGTCCCGCTGAGAATTGGAATCCGGCACATCAGGCACCGGCACGCCGAAGTTGCGGAGTTTGCCGTTCTCCATCAGGTCACGGAAGAAGAACTGCTGCCAGAAAGAGATCATCTTCAGCAGGATGTTCTCAATCTTGGTGCGGAGAACCTTGTCAATGCTGAACGTGCCCTTGACCTTGGTCTTCAGCTCGCTGTTCTCAAAGTACCAGCACATGGAAGAGTCCTGACTGCAATAGCCGGTTTCCTCCACATTGCCCAGCATGTCCATCTGGGTAGCAATATCATTGATGGGGGTGATCACCAGCGTGATGGGATAGCGGTCCTTGAAGAAGCGGAACGTGAAGTTGTGCTCATCGCACAGGCCCTGCAGCTTTTTCTTCTGGGCCTCGTAGTTGGAAATTTCACTCATGGTATGTACTCCTTTCAGCAATCAGATGAATTTTTGTAATCGTTGTTGTGATTTTCAATGGCAGTCAGCCCGACGGCGTATGCCGCCCAGATGTCCGCTTTGAAACCGTAGAAAAAATCCGGGTTCTTGCTGGTGCCTTTTCCGTTTTTCAAATCGTGGGTTGCGAAACGGTCAATCAGCGCTCGCCGGATGGCCGGGTCATTTGCCCGGCTGTCATGGCAGATGTGCCGCTTTTCTTCGATGCGACAGAGAAGCCGCGGCTTCTGCGCCATCTGGATGGACAGTGCTTCATAGAAACGCCCAATCCAGAGGACGGTATCAAACACTTCCCTTCCCACGGCCATGCCGTAGGAAGCCACCATTTCAATGACCGCCCACTGCCAGCCCTGTTCATTGGCAAAAACCAGTTTGTTGCGCAATTCTTCGTTATCGACCTTGCCGAACTCCAGCGGCTTCAAGGTGTTGCAGTCAATAACGCAGTAGGCACTCTGCCTGTTGCCCGGATCAATGGCAATAATCGGGCATTTTTCACTCATAAATACGACCTCCCAAATTCCTGAATAAACCGGGCTTCCGGCCAGCCGTAGTGTTCCATAGCCTTTTTCTGCGCCCAGCGCTTCAGCCGGAGATCAGCCTCCCGGTTGGTATGTACGGCAGTCACACCGTTCTGGTGGCACCACGGGCATAAATTCGCCCACAGGCCAAGCCGCTTGCTCTTATCCCGGTACGGTCCGAAAAAGACTTCGTGCCGGGCGGTGCGATACCGCCCGCAAATCAGACAGGTGGGGCTCTTGCTGAGGATGCTGGGCGCATAGCCATTGCTGTCCAGCTTCTCTCCGTACTCATTTTTTGCCATGTCAATGCGTCCTCCTACGTTCAAAAGACTGCTGAGAAACCTGCTGCATCACCAGTTGAATCTTATCCTGCATACTCTGGTCAGCCAGCACATTGACAGGCTGCGCAGTTGCACCGATGCGCCCAAGGGTCTGTGCCCGGACACGCTTGATAAAGTTCAGCTGCTGCTTGCGGAACTCCTTGTCCACTTCTGCGGCATCCTTGCTGCCATCAATATCTGTAACTTCCAGATCCGGAGCTTGCATGGCATCGGCAGCGCAGCGGCGCAGCTTTTCCATTGCTACGTCCAAACCGTCCTCGTGCGCCCACTGGTTCAACTGCTCATAGTTGGCGTGGCTTTCTTTGCGCAGCCGTTCCAGCCGTTCTGGACCATAGTGCAGTATGTCAATAACTGCCTTTGCGTAAATCTGCCATGCGATTCTTGCAGCTTTGTTTCCAGCAATCTGATATTGCTGCTCTTTGCGGCCACGAGGTGCCCGTAGCATCGGGATGCGGTAGTCGGAAGTGACATACCCCGCCAACCAGCTTTCCCGAATGGCCTCGGCCCTGGCTTTAGAGGGGCGGCCATTGGCATCTGGGGTCATAATGACTTCGGTGTTCTGATCTTCCAGGTCGTGAATCCTGTCTGTAATGCGGTCAAGGCGGGTCTTGCCAACACCGAACTCCTGATGCAGCGCAATGGTGGTACACAGGCACACGATTTGGCTGACAGCCTGTTGAGTGTCATCCATCTCGGTCTGAAACGACTTTTTCACGGCTCTGCACCTCCTGAAACGATCCAGACCCGGCGGGAACCCCAGCCAGACCAGCTTAGAGCCTCCGCATGGGTGTTCACCGCCACGTCCAGCTTGTTACCTACCACAGCACTCCCGGTGTCCTGAACGACCCGGAGACCTACACCCTCGATATAGACCACCGTGCCGTAGGGCAGGATGCTGGTGTCAGCTGCCACGGTCACGCCCGGCTGCACCTTTGCGCCGCTGGATGTAATTCCGTGTCCCTCGCCGCAGATGTGGGCGTATTCTTCGGCACAATAGGCCGTGCAGCTGAACGACCCGGCGTATGTAAGGGTCAAATCGGTCTGGGCGTTCAGCTCTGCGGTCAGGTTATCTACCTCGGTCTGAAGCCGGCTGACATTTTCCTCCGCGTCAATCGCCCGCGTCTGCCAGTTCTGAAAACGGCTGGCGTAAATATCCCGCTCGATTTCCAACTCGTCCACCCGCCGGGAGTAGGCCGTGCTTGCGAGGATGCAGCCAACCATCGCACACGAAACGCACACGATCAGGCTGCGGAATGGTCTTTTCAACCTCATGTCGTGCCACCTCCAATCTGTGCCGGGGCTGCGCCGCCGGGCAGAGCCGGGGGCTGCAAACTCTCAACCGGGGCATCCTGCACAGCCCGGTCGAAGCCCGGCCGGACGAACTGGCGCAGATCCGCACTGCTGCGGCTGCTGAAAATCTCCGACAGATCTGCCGGGGAGCCAGCCCATCGCTGCACCACCATCGGGAGGGCGGCGAAGATTTTCGCATTTTCCTTTTTGAAATCTTCGCCTTTCAGCTTGCGCCCATCGGGGGCAATGAATCCACCGTGGGTCTGGTAGTACAGATTTGCCTCGATTTTCCGGGCAGCTGCCGCAGCCTGCGTCCAAAGGTCATTTGCCGAGGGCTGCTGGGCTGACAGCAGCTTTTTGATTTCAGCGCACCAGTCCACAATCAGCTGGTTCTGGAATCTGCACTGTGTAAATGCCGTATACAGAGCTTTTTCCACAATCTCGTCCGGGATGGTGCCAAACGCCCGGATGTAGATTTGCGTGTCAGCCCTGCGCTCCTCCAAGCTGCGGGCACGGCCGTAGTGGTCATCGATCACCACCAGCAGCTCACGCAATTTCATATCGGTCATGTTGTCGAGCCTCCTAAAAGTTCTCCGAAAATTTCATCGTAGTCATCGGCAGCAGAACGCTTTGGCTGCTGACCCGCCGGGGGTTTACGCCGCTGGTCGCGGGCTTGCACATCACCAAGGGTTTTCACGCCCTCGTTTTTCCATGACTTCAAAATGCCGTTGATGTAGTTCCACTTGCGAACGCCGGACAGAGCAGCTTTTTTGATGGCCAGCAGAATGAGGTCATCCGCGAAAATCTCCCGCCAGCTCATCAGGGCATCCCTTGCAGCCGGTGGGAAGCTGCCGATGTTCTCCTCGTAAGAGCCGATGATCTCCGCCAGTCCGGCATCGACAGCTGGACTACCGTTATCTCTATCTCTTACTCTGTTCTCTATCTCTTTATCTTTATCTTTCTCTATCTCTTTCTCTGTATGGACATTGTCCACATTGTTGTCCTCGTTGTTGTCTGCACCTTTAACAGGAATTTGTCTGCGCCGATTCTCACGTTGGAGACGTTTTTGCGCCGAATAATCTGTTTCGCTTCCAACAATATCTGAATAGTTGGAGATAGTCAGTATTCCGTCAGGGCTTTCAAAAATCAGGCCAATCTGTTTATAGACGCTCAAGGCCACACGGACAGTTGCCAGAGAGAACCATTTGCATTCCCGCTGGATTTTTTCAGCATCGTAAGGAATGAGCATCTCTCCGATTTGAGAAACCAGACAACCACCCGTGTTGATAGTCTTGAGACATAACATCTGATAGAGAACAACGTAATTGGCACCGTCCGGCTGGCTCATAAGATAGTCAATCTCGTCCGAGGACATGAAGCTATCTTTGAGTTTTATCCAGTAAAACCTCTTGCCAGTTGCCATTATCAGACCTCCTTAGAACGGCAAGTCGTCCGTGTCGTTGATTTCGGAGAAATCATCGGCATTACCCTGCGAGTAACTGGGCTGTACAGCTTCGGGAGCAGCTTCTGCGCCCTGCCACTGCTGCCGCTGGCTCTGGGTGGAAAATCCCATCTGCTGGGGCTGCTGCGGCTGTTGACTCCGATACGTGGATGACGGCGGTACGAACCCGCCGTCATCCACGGGTTCCTGTCGACTGCTCTGTTTGGGGCCGCAGAAGTGAGCCTTATCCACGATGAACTCCGTTGCAATACGGTCTTCGCCGTTCTTGTCCTGATATTTGCGGGTCTGGCAGTGGCTTTCAACTACCATCTGGCTGCCCTTGCTGAAGTATTTGCAGATGAACTCTGCGGTATTGCGCCACGCTGTAAAGCTGAGCCAATCAACCTGACGGTTGCCATCCTCGTCTGCCTTGCTGCGGTCAACAGCCATGCGAAAGCTCGTGACCGAAATGCCGCTTTGTGTGGTCCGAAGTTCAGGATCAGCAGCAAGCCTACCCTGAAAATTGCAGCTATTCAGCATTGAACATCACCTCTTTCTGGTCATTTGGACCATTCTTCTTTGTACCGAGCCAACTGTTCCGGGGTATCCGTCTGGATGCCCAGTTCCTTGGCTTCTTCGATTGCGCCGTCCACAAGACGGGCAAATTCCTTTGAATCCATCTTGTGGCTTTCCTTGTAGACAAAATAGCAGGAGTAGTCTTTTCCGTTTTCCTGCCGGGTTTCATAGAGCCGGACATAGGGGTAAAAGTCGCTGGGATCTACGGTCGGCGGGAGTTTCAGGCCAACAGTCTTTCCATCCTTATCGCGGGCCAGTGCTCCGTACGACACCACAAGTCGCCGCTTCACGGCATCTTCGCTCTCTCCGGTTTCCGCAGAAATTTTGTTGCACAGAACGTGGAAATACGCATTTGCTGACAGGCTGCGCTTCTCCCTGTGCTTTTTGATTTCCACGTCCAGAACCGGCTCCAGATGCAGCTTGTCCCAGATTCCTCGGAAGTCGCCGTTGAGTTCCAATGTGACACGCTGCTTTCCGCCAAGGGTAAAAGCCATATCCACCAGCCGCCCGGTCATGTGGTATCCTCCTTGTCCTGATGGCAGTGCATATAGATGTACGCACTGTTTGACCCCATGTTGGCATAGAGCCAATCATTGATTTTTGCCACGCTCATGTGGTCACGCAAGACACGTTTTTCATAGATATACTCACCAGTCAGCTTTTTCTCAGCGATTTTTGCCTGAATCTCCTCGTCCTCGTAGTTGGCTTCGACCATGTAGAGGTCATAGTTCGGAGCGGCTATACCGTTCAGATTGTTCATGTCGGTGCAGTAGAACAGCTTTCCGGCGGGGAGCCAGACCTTCCATCCGCAGTTCGGAACATTGTGCTTCACCATGTTCGGAATGACATTGCAGATGCCGTAACCGTACATAGTTCCCGGTGTCAAAACATCAATCTGGGAAATTGGCACCCCTGCATCCACCAGCGGTCTGCACAACCAGTCGCAGCAGGCGAATCGCAGTGTTGGGCGATTGGATGCCAGTAGTCGAAGCGTTGACGGCTGGAAGTGGTCACAGTGGATGTGGGTCAAGAGAACCAGCTTCAGAGTTTTCCATTCTGCGGCCAAAGCCTTGAACGGAACACCGCAGTCAATCAGAATCTCATGCTCAATCACCACGGCGTTTCCCTTGCTGCCTGTTGCGATGATGTTGTAGCTGATCATAACGAGCTGAGGTCAACAACCTCTTCGACGGCAGTGGGCTCGCCCTGCGAAATATCACCGTGCGGCAAGGCCTGTCCTGCGTCCACTTCGGGCTTTCCAGTATGAAGTTCTGGCTGCTCCTGTGCGTCAGACATGACCTCCTGCGTAGTAAGGATTTCGCCATTATCTGCTACCGCTGCCACGGCATTATCGCTTTCCAAAGCCTTGGTCATTTCGATGCTCATAACACCCCAGCGAGAAATAAGCTGTCGAAGCATGGTTTTCTTTGCCATGTCATCGAACGACTTATACCAAAAGGACGAATACTTCCACATTTCGCTCTCCGGGATTTTGCCAGCCAGCAATTCCTCGTACTTCTGCCGACTGAACGCCTTGGAGTAGGTATCTGCGTGGTTCATCATTTTTTCTTTGGACCAGTACAGCACCTTGCGGAAACCGTTCATGTACTCAAAGTAAGCCATGTAGCCAACGGTAGGTAGCGCATCCCGCTGGTCATCGTCTTCGATGAACTGGAACTTGGGCTTGCCGGTCATCGAATCTTTGCCCAGATACTCGCCCTGCTTAATCTCGGTAACATCGAGATCCGCATACTGGCCGCTGCGCAGCGCCAGCTGGATGTAGCCCTTATAGCCCAGAACAAACTGTGCCGTGACACTCTCCGGGCGGATCAGCCTGTTGTTGCGGTCATACTTGGCTTTCTGCTTGAAAGGCACGAGGTAGTACTGCCCCAGCTGAGGGGACGGGCTGAGGTTCAGGCTTTCACCCAGCAGGGCACCGGCCAGAATCGTGCCGGCATCGCACTCCTGCAAAGCCGGATTGACCGCGACTGCTG
>OBYM01000185.1_pt1 | contig 40817 bp, 31 predicted proteins | sample 1538191 | NCBI WGS metagenome assembly OBYM01 (sample SAMEA2580165, study PRJEB22360) | human gut metagenome | biome: human gut; feature: human-associated habitat; material: faeces | place: Denmark | collected 2008/2010 | reverse complement strand
ACAGTTACTCCCTCTTTCCTCCTCTTCCTTTTTATGGATTTTTACTGGTGGGGGGACGACTCTCATAAATTATATGAAGGAACCAAATTCAAAAAATGCAAAAACGGATTGACATTGCTCCTTTTTCGTATTATAATCCAAGGCAATGGACAAAGGCGTCCGGCTAACCTTAGGAGTAAAATGCTTCTCGGGAAAGCCGGGCGTCTTTTTTGTGTTTTATAAAGAAAAATGCAAGAACAATTATAGGAGGCTGCATTTTGCGGACTGAGGAAAGGTGTGTGTCAAAATGATGGGAGCCGACTGGGAACGCAAGGAGGGAGCTGTATGAAGCGGGTGTATGTGGAAGAACAGTGGTGCTTGGGGTGCCACCTGTGCGAGTACAATTGTGCCTATGCAAATTCCGGCATGGATGATATGGCCAAAGCCTTAAAAGGTCAGGAAATCCGTCCTCGCATTCATATAGAGGATGGGAACGACATTCATTTTGCCGTGTCCTGCCGCCACTGTGAGGATGCAGTTTGCATGAAGAGCTGCATTGCTGGCGCCATCTCCAAAAAGGATGGTGTGGTGTGCATTGACAAGGAAAAGTGCGTGGGCTGCTACACTTGTGTGCTGGTGTGTCCTTATGGTGCATTGCGTCCCTCCCTGGAGGGCCCCATGGAAAAGTGCGAGCTGTGTTTGAATAACTCCTGTGGGGAGCCGGCTTGTGTGGCAGGATGTCCCAACCGGGCCATTATCTTTGAGGAAAAGGAGGGGGACTAAATGGACTATGTAATCCTTGGCAATTCCGCGGCGGCGGTGGGATGTATCGAAGGGATCCGCGCTGTGGATCCGGTGGGCAAAATCACCGTCATCGCCAGCGAGAAGTATCACACCTATTCTCGGCCGCTGATCTCCTACCTTTTGGAAGGCAAGACGGATCTGGAGCGCATGAAGTACCGCCCCGATTCCTATTATAAAGATCTGGGAGTGGAAGCCAAGCTGGGGGAAAAGGCTGTTGCATTGAAGCCTCAGGAGCACAAGGTGGTTTTGGAGGACGGCCAGCAGATTTCCTACGACAAATTGCTGGTAGCCACAGGCTCCACGCCTTTTGTGCCGCCCGTGGAGGGACTTGAGACGGTGGAGAAGAAATTCACCTTCCTCTCCTTGGACGACGCCAAAGCGCTGGAGACAGCCCTGACCCCGGACAGCCGTGTGCTGATTGTGGGTGCTGGATTGATTGGCCTGAAGTGTGCCGAGGGCATTGCCCACCGGGTGAAGTCGGTGGAGATCGCCGATCTGGCATCCCAGGTGCTGCCCAGCATTCTGGATCAAGAGGGGGCATCTCGGGTCCAGCGTCATCTGGAAGACCAGGGTTTGACCTTCTACCTGGGGGACACCGCCCAGAAGTTTGAGGGTCACACTGCTCACCTCAAGAGTGGCCGGAAGGTGGAGTTTGATCTGCTGGTGTTGGCTGTGGGTGTGCGCCCCAATACCTCCTTGGTAAAGGACGCCGGGGGCAGTGTCAATCGAGGGATCGTCACGGATGACAGCGGACTGACCTCTCTGCCGGATGTCTATGCCGCTGGGGACTGCTGTGAGAGTCACGACATCACCAGCGGGGAGCACCGGGTGCTGGCCCTGCTGCCCAATGCCTATTTCCAGGGAGAGTGCGCCGGCAGAAGTATGGCTGGAGAGGACTCCCATTTCACCAAGGCGGCTCCCATGAACGCCATTGGCTTTTTTGGATTGCATCTGATCACGGCGGGAAGCTATCAGGGGGAGAAGCTGGTGGCCCAGGATGAAAAGAATTACAAGGCGCTCTTTGTGGAGGACGGCCTCTTGAAGGGATTCATTCTGGTGGGGGATTGCCTGGAAAACGCTGGAATCTACACCGCGTTGATGCGGGACCGGGTGCCTTTGGACACGGTGGATTTCCAACTGCTGCAGGAGCGGCCCCAGTTTCTGGCCTTCTCGGCGGAAAAGCGCCGGGAGCTGTTTGGACGGTAAAGAAAGGGGAATCACAGTATGCAAACACAACAGACCAAGTTCTCCATCGGCCAACGGTACATCGCGGCCGGAGCCGGGGAGGGCATGTACTCTATAGATCAGGTGCCGGGCAACGCCCTGGGCGCCTATTTGGACGGCGCCACCGTAGAGGCTTTCTGCAATGCTCAGGACGCCACAGGGGACACCATGAATGACGGGGAGATCATCATTCACGGTTCCAGCGGGGACGCCACCGGTTATGCCATGCGAGGCGGTTCCATCTACATTCAGCGGGATGCCGGTTACCGTTGCGGCATCCACATGAAAGAGTACCGGGAGAAGATCCCCCGCATCATTATTGGCGGGCGCTGCGGTAGCTTCCTGGGGGAGTACCAGGCGGGTGGAACGATCCTGGTGCTGGGAATCGGCTGGGAGGACCGCTGCCCTGTGGGGAATTTTTGCGGCACTGGCATGCACGGCGGACGGATCTTCCTGCGGACCACCCATCTGCCCCCGGATCTGCCGGCTCAGGTGGTGGTTTCCGACGCCACCGAGGAGGATTTGGGAGCCATCCGCCCGCTGATTGAGAAGTTCTGCCATTACTTTGGTGGGGAAAAGAATAGCCTGTTGGCCTCCCACTACTATGTGCTCCGGCCCAACACGAAGAATCCCTACAAGCAGCTTTACGTGAACAACTGAATAAGAAGAGCGGATAAGCCAAAAGTCAAAGGGGCTGTTGCAGTATGCAACAGCCCCTTTTGTATGGAGTGATAATGTGTGGAATTTCTTAGAATACCCAGGCGTTGCCGCTCTCTTCCTCATCTTCAGTTACATTCGTAGGCTGGGGCTTGGGAGCTGGCTTGTACTGCAGCACCAAGGGCAGCAGCTCATCGTTGAGGTTGACCTTGGCTTGGCACTGGTCGTCAAAGACCATGGTGACCAGCTTGCCCTCGGAGCAGGGATCCCACTGGGGCAGGCCGTCGGTGTTGGGGTTGCCGGTACGGGCAAAGTTTACAAAGGCGCCGGACATGACCCGGTCCAGCATGTCCCCGTTTTTCTGGTGGCAGATGGGGACCATCTCCCCGTTGTGGAAGAAATAGGGGATGTCGGAGCAGTGCCAGGCGGCCCGGCCACCGTCATAGTCAAACACCTTGTTGAACAGATAGTTGTAGACAGGTGCGCTGGCCTCTTTGGCTTTCTTGTTCACGTAGTCCACGGTGGCGGGCAGGAAAATGGTATCCAGGTCCACGGCGTAGGATTCGTTCATGCCGGGGTAGGCTTTGCGGAAAGCGCTGAGGATCTTTTCGCCGCCCTCTTCTCCGTAGTACTCCTTCACCATGGCCTCCCGCTGAGCGGGGGTCAGGCTGTTCCGGTCGCCGCCGTCCTGGAAGGAGGCGAACTCGGAAAAGACGCTGCCCACCATGGTGGGGATCTTCAAGGATGCGGCGCTGAAATCGCCTTCCAGAGGATCGCAGGTGTAGTAGCTGTTAGGCTGGGGTGCCCAGCCCACGCGATAGCCTTTGGCTTCCATCTCCTTGGAGGCCTTGTTCACCGCCCAGATGAACTGGGGTACCGGTACTTTTTCCAGCTTTTCCACCTGGGTTTCCGGGATATTCAGATTGTTCAGAATGGCCAGGGCCAGCTCCTTGGGCGGGCAGGTGGAGGAAAGCAAAGGCCCAGCAATGACACCGGACATGACGATCATCCGCTGGAACAGCCCCTCGGCCTCGGGAATCTGCCCCAGTACAGTGACCTTGCCGCCACCGCCGGACTGGCCAAAGATGGTCACGTTGTCCGGGTCGCCGCCAAAGCAGGCGATGTTGTCCCGAACCCAGCGAAGGGCCTCCACCAGGTCGGCCATGCCCACGTTGACGGAGTTCCAATACTTTTCGCCGAAGTCGGAGAGATCCAGATAGCCAAAGGCATTGAGACGGTGGTTCACGGTGATGACCACCACATCATCGTCCTTGGCTAGATTGAAGCCGTCATAGCAGATCTGCTCGATACCGGATCCAGAGGCATACCCGCCTCCGTGGATCCAGAACAGCACCGGGCGCTTGGCCTTGGGGTCGCAGCTCTTTGTCCAGAGGTTCAAATACTGGCAGTGCTCGGAAGAGGGCCAGAACCGATGGGGAATCATCACCTCGCCGGTGGGCATGGGTTCATCCAGTACCGGGCAGTTCATGCCATAGCTGCCGGCGTCCTTGACGCCTTCCCAGGGAGCCACAGGCTCCGGCATCTGGAAGCGCTTGGCCTTGGCATAGCGGATGCCGTAAAAATGATCCACCCCGTCAAAGCGGAAACCCCGGAGCTTGCCCTTGGGGGTCTCCACGATGGGGGCCTGTTTGTTCATGATGAATTCTTTCATAAGATCGAACGCCTCCCGCATTTTGTTTTTGTAAATTTCGCTTTCTATTGTACACCATTTTTGGGCCGGGTTCAATGGTTCCCCTGTTCCAGAAAAAAACCGGTCCACCCCAGGGTGGACCGGCGAAAAGAACTTAGTTTGCGCAGAGCCGATAGGTGCAGCCTTCCTTCACAGGGAATGAGAAACCGTGTGCGGTCTTTTGGATGGGCAGCTGCTCGCCATTGCAAGTGACGGTCGGCTCTTCGCCGTAGATCTCCAAAGTCCCGTCCTTGGTGGCGGAAACCGTGGCTTCGGTGAGTTTGCCGTCTTTCCAAGCGATGTCCACAGTGTAGCCGCCCCGGGCCTTCATGCCGTGAACGCTGCCCTGTTTCCAGGCGGGGGGCAGGGCGGGCAGCAGGTGGAGCATTCCCAGATGGCTTTGGAGCAGAGCTTCTGCCATACCGGCCAGACCGCCCAAATTGCCGTCAATCTGGAACACCCCTTCGGCGTTGAAGAAATTCTTCTTCGCGGACTGGGCCAGCAGAGTGCGGATGAAGGATTCTGTCTTAACGGGGTCCAGCAGCCGGGCGTACTGGCAGATATACCAGGCGGTGGGCCAGCCGTTTTTCCCGGCGCCGTTTTCTACACGGATATCCAGGGAGCGCCGCACGGCTTCCCACAGATCGGGGGTGTCCTTCCAGTTGATCTCATCGCCGGGATAGGCGCCCCACAGGTGGGAGATATGTCCCATGCCGGGGGTCAGCTCGGGAACCTCTTCCCGCCACTCCAGCAGCTGTCCGTTGGAGCCGATCTTGTTTTCCGGCAGTTTCTCGGCGCAGCGGCGGAAGTCTTCGGCCAAAGGCTCATCCAGTCCCAGGATCTTCACGCTCTGGAGGCAGGCGTCAAACAGCGCCCGGAGGATCTGGTTGTCCATGGCGGGGCCTGCACAAACAGGAGTGTCAAACCCATCGGGGAGGATGTAGCGGTTTTCCGGGGAGACAGAGGGACAGGTGACCAGCTTGCCGGTTCCGTCGTCAATGAGGTAGTCCACGAAGAACAGAGCGTACTCCCGCATCACAGGATACCACTTCCGCAGGAAGTCCTTGTCCTGGGTGAACTGGTAGTGATCCCACAGGTGCAGGGCGGTCCAAGCGCCGCCAGTGGGCCAAATGGTGGCTGCCATGTAGGCGTCCTGAGGTGCGCAGTCGCCGTAAATATCCGTGTTGTGGTGGCACACGGAGCCCCGGCAACCGTACATCACTCGGGCGGTCTCCTTGCCCTTTTGGCACATAATTTCCAACAGGTCCCAGAGGGGATCCGTCTCTTGGGAGAGTGCGGTTTCCTCGGCAGGCCAGTAGTTCATTTGCAGGTTGATGTTGATGGTGTATTTGCTGTCCCAGGAAGGTGTGAAATCCTGGTTCCAGATGCCCTGGAGGTTCAGAGCAGCAGAGCCTACCCGGCTGCCGGACAGGATCAAATAGCGTCCAAAGGTGAAGTACAGTGCTGCCAAGGCAGGGTCCTCGCCACCTTCCCGGAAATCCTTCATGCGCTGTTCCAACAGAGCGTCGGGCTCGTCGCCCAGGTCCAGGGTGCAGGCACGCATCTTGGGCTCGAAGTCGGCGATGTGCTCTTCCAGCAGGGCTTCAAAGCCGCGCTGTGCGGCCTTTTCTACCAGATTGAGCACCGTGGCCTTGGGGTCCTGTTCCCGGTTGGTGGTGGAGCCAGCTATGTAAATGCAGACTTCAGTGGCGCCCCGCACCAGCAGCTGTGAGGTGGGATCCAGCAGCTGACCGTCACAGACCACCTTGGCTGCTCCAGCATAGCCCACTCCAGCAGTGCTGCCAGAGATGACAATGGTGTCGCCGCCGTAGGTGCGGTTCTCCTGGAGGAGTACCGCGCTCCAGCCGCCGCCACGGACTACCTTGCCGGGCCGACGATCATCCGCAGATTTGGAGTCGGAGTACTTCATCCGATCCATCTGGATATCCAGGTCCAGAGCGCCGGGCTTGTCGGCCTGCAGACGCAGGCAGATCACCTGGGCGGGGAAGCTTGCGAACATCTGCCGGGTGTAGTTGACGCCGCCCTTGCTGTGGGTCACGGTGTACACGCCCCGCATCAGGTCCAGGGAGCCCTTATAGCTGTCCATTTCCGGGCTTTGGGGAGTCCAGCTGGAGACAAAAGGTGTGTGGACTCCCATGGCGATGTCCAACTCGCCCAAGGGCTCGTAGTGGGGCATGGAATAGGGTGCTGCAAACATGTACTGGGCCATCAGCTCCTCGGCCTCTTTCACTTTGCCTTGGAGGATCAGCTGACGGATCTCGGGCAGCTTTTCCAAGGAGGCGGGATTGTTCCGCTCCATGGGGCCGCTGCTCCACAGGGTGTCCTCGTTGAGCTGGATGCGCTCAATGCCGGTGTGTCCATAGGCCATGGCTCCCAGTCTGCCATTGCCCAAGGGGATGGCTTCTTCCCACATTTCAGCGGGGGAAGCATACTCCATTTTCCAATCTTGTTTTGCCATAATACACAACTCCTCTGTGATAGTGTCGCCCAGGAAAAAGCGAATCCTTTCACACTGGGCGTTCCTGTTTCTGCGCCCAAGAGCTTTGGCATTCTCTTGAGTGAGGATTCCCTTTGAATCGGTTACAGTGTAGCATAGTTGTTCTGATAAAACAAGAGTTTTTGCGGAATCTATCCAATGGAAACCGGGGGAATTTTCTGGCGGAAAAATGGGGGCATCCGTGGAAATACCAGTTGCTCAAACACAAAGCATGAAGTATAATAGAATTAAAATTGAAACGGTTCGGTTTTGTCGGACCATGGGAGGAGTGTTCCGTGATGAACAAACAAGCGTTCAACCCCTATCTGCCCTCCTGGGAGTACATCCCGGACGGCGAACCCTACGTTTTTGACGGCAGGGTGTATATCTACGGCTCTCACGACCGGTTCAACGGTCATGCCTATTGCCTGAATGACTATGTCACTTGGTCCGCCCCGGTGGACGACCTCAATGACTGGCGGTATGAGGGCGTCATCTATGAAAAGACCCAGGATCCCTTCAACACCGATGGCAGTATGTGCCTGTACGCTCCGGATATGACCCAGGGCCCTGACGGCCGGTATTACCTCTATTATGTGCTGGATCACAAGAGTGTGGTTTCCGTGGCCGTGTGTGATTCCCCTGCCGGGAAATTCCAATTTTACGGCTATGTCCACTATCCGGACGGCACGCTTCTGGGTGAGAAGGAGGGCGATGAGCCCCAGTTCGATCCTGGCGTCCTGACAGAAGGGGACCGCACCTATCTTTACACCGGTTTCTGCTTTGCTGGGGACAAGAGCCGCCACGGTCCCATGTGCACCGTGCTTGGCCCGGATATGCTAACTATAGAAGAGGCGCCGGTGTTTATCGCCCCCAGCCAGCCCTACAGCCAGGGCAGCGGCTTTGAGGGTCACGAGTTCTTTGAGGCGCCTTCCATCCGCAAGAACGGAGACACCTATTACTTCATCTATTCTTCCGTGGTGTTCCACGAGCTGTGCTACGCCACCAGCAAATCCCCCACAGAGGGTTTCCAGTATGGTGGTGTCATTATCTCCAACAATGACTTGGGCATCGACAGCTATAAGCCCGGGAACAAGCCCATGTACTACGGCGGTAACAACCACGGCAGTATGGTGCAGATCGGGGAGAAGTGGTACATCTTCTACCATCGCCAGACCAATGGCACCAGCTTCAGCCGCCAGGCCATGGCTCAGGAGCTGACTATCCTGCCCGACGGTTCCATTCCCCAGGTGGAGATGACCTCCTGTGGCCTCAACGGCGGACCCTTGGAAGGACGGGGCACCTATCCCGCTCACATCGCCTGCAATCTGTTCTGTGACACGGAGTCCACCTATACTGGCGGCATTGCAGGCAACCTCTTCTGGGTGGATCCCCACTGCCCGCGGATCACCCAGGACGGCCGGGATGGGGACGAGGAGCCCGGCTACATCATGAACATGATGAATTCCGCCACCGCAGGCTTCAAGTATTTCAACTTCCAGGGCGTTACCAAGGTGACCATCCGAGTGCGGGGGTACTGTAACGGTGTGTTCCAGGTGAAGACCGCTTGGGATGGCCCGGTACTGGGAGAGATTCCAGTTCGCTTCACCAATGTGTGGCAAGACTACACCGCCGAAATTGCGCTGCCTGACGGCGTGCATCCGCTGTACTTCACCTACAGCGGGCCTGGTTCCGGGGCGCTGCTCTCCTTTACGCTGGAGTAAGTTTATTTGAAAAGGGCATAGGAAAGGGGTTGTTGCAGTTTGCAACAGCCCCTTTTTTGGTTTGATCAGGAATTACTCCTTCACAACGCCCTTCTTCAGAATGACATTGGCATAGAGAGCCCGCTCGCCAGTGACCACGGCAGCGTAGCACTTGGCGCCCTTCTCATAGAAGGTGTACTTGTTGATGGCCTCTTCCCGCAAGCCCTGATCCTCGTACTTTTTGCCGATCTCACGATAGGTGTCCCAGATCTCGGGCACATAGGGATCGTCGGGCAGCACCGCCATGAAGGTGGTGGGGTGTTCCACGTAGCTGTCCAGAGGCATCAGAGACAGGATAGCCTCCATCAGCTCCGGGATGCCGTGGCCATCGCAGCGGACCACTTTTTCAGGCTGGCCCAGGCGGGGATAGTTGGCGTCGGTGAGCAGCAGCTCGTCCCCGTGGCCCATTTCGGCCAGGATTTTCAACAGTTCCGGCGGCAGAATTGCCGGGATTCCTTTCAGCATTTTAATCTCCTCCTTGCTGGGGTTTGTTTGATTTACTCTCCTGTGGGGTATTGGAAGTTCAGCCCCGCCCCTGCTTCCAGCTCTGAAAGCAGGTTTTCGGTGATGTCTTCATAGCCTGCCAGGTAGCCCTGGGCTGTGAAGATGATGGGGACCATCTGGTCCTCTTCGGGGACTTGATAGGTATCGAAAAATGCCTGCAAAATGTCCCCGTTGGAGCCGGACCGGGTGTTGATGGTCACCATCTGCAGGGGATATTCCTTGCCGTCCACAGTGATGGTTTCTGGCAGGCTGTTTAAGAAGTCCTCCTCCGTCTGAATGCACTCTTCACAGGTCAGACGGTGAAAGTAAACAATGGATGCGCTGCCCTTGTCCAAGGGGTAATCTTCCAGCTGCTGTGCAAGAGTTTCCTCTTTCAGCGGGTCATACACCCCACGGTCATAGACGAACAGGTCTTCCCCTGCTGTGAGATACGCCTCCCGCAGAGAGTCCTCGATGGAGTCGATACCCAGGTACACTTTCCCGTTGCAGGTCATGATGGGGAAGGTCAGGGTGTGGATGATCTCCTCGGTGTAGCCCAGAGCCTCCAGGGTCTCGTTCATCTTTTCTTCGTCGGAGTCCTGGAACACGTTGTAAGCGTTCAATTCATAGGGGTAGAGGTCCTTCACATCGGCCAGCTCTTCACCAAAGAAATCGTAAAAATCGTTGATCTGGTCGTGACAGGCGCCGCAGGGCTCATTGTAGAAGAAATTGATCTCCACGCTCTCCGGCGCGGGTTCGTCATCCTGGGTCTGCTGAGCTTGGGTGCAGCCGCTGAGGGCTGCTGTCAACAGCAGAAGCGTCATAAGCAGGGAAAGCAGTCTGTTCATAATGTTCTCCTTAGAAATCAGAGGCGGTTACGGTGAGGGGCTGATTCTGGGCCAGGGTGACCTTCTTGCAGGAGCCCTGATACCGCAGGTCGAAGCTCTTCTCGCCGGGAAGCGTTCTGGTGAGAGTGGCTTGGGTCAGCTTGCCATCCTGGAACTTCAGATCCACCGTGATGCCGCCCCGGGCCTGCAGACCCTTGATGGAGCCGGTGCCCATGGCCTGGGGTACTGCGGGGAGCAGATCGATGGCGTCGTTCCAGCTCTGCAGGAACAGCTCGGCAATACCTGCGCAAGCGCCGTAGTTGGAGTCGATCTGGAAGGGCGGATGGCCGCCGAACATATTGGGATAGGAGCCGCCGCCGGACAGGGCGTACTGGGGCAGGCTGCCGTCAATGGGCCGCAGCTGCTTTTTCAGTACCTGATAGGCGTGTTCGCCGTCGTGGAGGTGAGCCCACAGGCTGATACGCCATGCCAGAGCCCAACCGGTGCTCTCGTCGCCCCGAAGTTCCAGGGTGCGGCGGCAGGCGTTGGCCAGTTCAGGAGTGTCATCCACGGAGATCAGATGGCCGGGATACAGAGCGTACAGGTGGGAAGTGTGACGATGCTCAGGCTCGATTTCGGGAAGCTCCTCATTCCACTCCAACAGTTCGCCGCGGGAGCCGATCTGGAATTTGGGCAGCTTTGCCAGGGCGGCCTGGGCCTCGGCCTTCAGGTCGGGATCCGTATCCAGAACCTCGCAGCAGGATACCACATTCTCCAGGGTCTCTTGAATAATGGCCATGGTCATCGTGGTAGTTTCCGCCACGGAGCAGCGCTTGCCATCCAGGATGAAGCTGTTCTCGGGGGAGGTGGAGGGTGCGAAGGTCAACTCGCCCTTGCCGTTGTCGGTGAGCACATCCAGGAAGAACCGACCAGCGTCACGGATGATGGGATACCCGGTCTCCTTCAGGAACTCCTTGTCCTCAGTGAACAGGTAGTGGTCGTAGGCATGAGCGGACATCCAGCCGGCGGAAAGGGGCCAGAAAGCGTACACAGCAGAACCGGGAGTGTTGATACCCACGGGATTGGAGAGGCCCCAGATGTCGGTGTTGTGATGGGAGACAAAGCCCCGAGCACCGTAGTGAGTCAGAGCGGTGTGGGAGCCGGTGACCCGCAGGGTGTCATGGAGGAAGCTGAGCAGAGGCTCATGGAGCTCCGACAGAGAGGCAGTTTCCACAGGCCAGTAGTTCATTTCCGTGTTGATGTTGATGGTGAAGTTGGAGCTCCACGCAGCGCGGAGATGCTTATTCCAAATACCCTGGAGGTTGGTGGGCTGGGTTCCGGGACGGGAGCCGGAGATGATCAGATACCGTCCGTACTGATAGAGCAGAGCATAGCGCTGGGGATCCACGTCCTCGTTCCAACGGGCCAGGCGCTGGATGGTGGGGGTGTCGTCCTCGTCAGAGCCGAAGTTCATGGAGACTCTGTTGAAGTAGGGCTGATAGTCTGCCACATGGCGGGCCATCAAATCCTCAAAGTTGTGAGTGAGGGCCTGCTCCATATCCTTCTGGCACAGTTCCATGTAGGGCTTACCATCCAGATAGGGCTGACGGAAGGGGCCGTTAAAGCTGGTCTGAGCAGTGACCAGCAGGGTGACGCTGTCCGCACCGGTAACCTGGAGATAGTCCTCCCAGGGATTGACCTCACCGCCCTGTGTCTGGAGGTCCAGCATTGCGCAGAAGCGCATACCCTTTTTCTTGGGGTCCTCTTCATAGACAATGGGTTGGGGGGTGTTGCCCTGGTAGGAGGGGTCCACCTGAGAGGGGGCCACGCCATCCAGGATCAAGCGGCTGTTTTTGATGGTAGTGCAAGAACGCAGACGGCAGTTGAAGCTGGCCTTCAAGCTGACGGAACCGGGCTTGTTTGCGGAGATCCGCAGGACGATCACCTGATCGGGAGCAGAGACAAAAGCCTCGCGGGTATAGGTGACATCGCCGATGGTGTAGGTCAGCCGGGAGATAGCATCCTCCAGGCAGAGGCTGCGGCGATAGTTGGTCACTTCGCCTTTGGGTTGATCCATTTCCACCCGCAGGTCTGCCAAAGGTAGGTAGCTCTGGGTGAAGTCGCTGAGGATTTTCTCCTCGATCAGGGCTTGAGCCTCGGCGTATTTCTTCTGCCGTACCAGCTCGCGAGCTTGACGATAGTATTCGTCAGCACCGGGGATGTCGGCGCACTTGGGATAGCCGGACCACAGGGAATCCTCGTTGAGGGAGAGGGTTTCCTGCTGGACACCGGACCAGACCATAGCGCCCAGACGTCCGTTGCCCAGAGGGAGGGCTTCCTCCCAGTAGCTGGCAGGTTCTTGATACCAAAGTTGAAGCATGTGTAACACTCCTTTTGTTCTTATTGATTAAGTAATAAGAGAATGGGCCGGCCTCCCAGAGGCCGGCCCACTTTTTACCCCAAAACAATTATATAGGATTGAGAAATTGTTGCAAGGGATTTTTACCCGATTACTTTAGCCGGAAGCGGGTAAAGCCTTGATATTCCCCAGCAAGATCCACTTGCATTCTCAGTCCATTTGGTTGCCTAGTAAATCTTACTCAGCAGCCTCAGAGGACTCCACCTCAGAAGCCACGGAAGACTCAGTCTCGGAAGCCACAGAAGCTTCGCTCTCAACAGTGGACTCTTCCTCGGCGGTGTCATCGGTAGCAGCACCGGTATCCACTTCGCCCAGGCCCTCGTTGCTGATGATGCGGCCAGCGGACTTGTAGATCTCCAGGTAACGATCGATGTTGTAGCCGTCCAGCTCGGACAGATAGGTCTCCCAAGCAGCGTCATCGTTGGGGTCGCGGTCGCCCATGATGAACTGTGCAGTAGCGCTGCGGATGTAGGAGTTCAGGTTGGTCTGGATATCCATGTACTCGTCAGCATTCTCGGGATCGATGAACACGGAGTACTGCAGGTTCCACTCAGGCAGGTAGTTCAGCAGATCGGTGGTGTCCAAAGTGATGCGCTGCTCGTAGTTGCCGGATTCGTAGATAGCATCGCCCTCAACATAAGGCAGCATGGAGGAACGGAATGCGGTCAAGTCAGCCTGAGGACCGGCCATGAAGGTGTTGGGTGTTACCTGCTCCTCGGTTTGATCGGAATCCAGAGTGTTGACAACATAGCGAGCCTCGCCACCGAACACGTCCTTGGTGCCTTCCTCAGCATAATCCCAGCCAGTACCCTCGGGGCCCTTCATACGGTACATGTTCCAGTCGTCATCGTAGAAGTAGTGATCGATCATACGGAAGACAGCCTCGGGATTCTCGCAAGCATCAGTGATGGCGGCATGGAAGCCCTGAATCTGGCCTTCGCCGGAGTTCTGGCTCTGCTGTTTCACGCCATCGGGGCCTTCCAGAACGGGAACGATCTGGTAGTTCTTAGCTTCTTCCACATTGGAGGAATCGTAGCCCATGCCAGCGTGGTCAGCGCAATACATACCAACAACGTAGGGCTCCAAACGCACGCTCTGAGCCAGCTGGTCGCTGTCGTTGGTGAAGGAGGTGGGATCGATCAAGCCGTTGGCGAACAGGTCGTTCAGGTAGATCAAACCATCGCGGTAAGCGTCAGTGGTGACAGAAACCTCAATGTTCTCGCCATCGGGAGTGTACAGCCAGAAGTCGGGCTTCACGGTAACGAAGGAGTTGCCAATGATGCCGTACTCCAGCATGGTGTTGAAGTCGGAACCACCCAGCAGACCGATTTCGTCAGCCTGGCCGTTGCCGTTGGGGTCCTGAGTGACGAAAGCAGTCAGAACTTCCTTCAACTCATCGGTGGTAGTGGGCATCTCCAGATTCAGAGCGTCCAGCCAATCCTGGCGGATGTAGAACTTGGGATATGCCAAGCAGTGATAGCACTCGGAGAAGCGGGGGAATCCATAGATCTCGCCATCAGTAGCGGTGATGGTCTCGACATAATCAGGATGCTCCTCCAGGATGGTTTTCATGTTGGTGCCGTAAGCATCGATGTAATCGGTGATGGGTAGCAGCACCTGCTCCTGCACACCGTACTGCATGATGTCAGTGAAGGTCAGAATAGAAGTCCAGTCCAACATGAACAGATCGGGATAATCGCCAGAAGCCAAACGCAGATTTCTCTGGGTGACAGAGTCGGCAGCAGCGATAGGAGTGACTTCCATGCGGACGCCGGACTCTTCAGCCACGGCGTTGACAAAGCCGTTATTGGCCCAGTCGATATCAGTGCCGCCCTCAACCCAGGTGTCAACAGTGATCTCTTCGTTGACAATGGGCATGCCCTCAGCATTGAAGTTTTCGGGGGCATTTGCGGTCACGTCAGTCTCGGCACCGGAAGTATCGCCGCCGGTGCTGGTGTCGCCGCCACTGGAGCTATCGCCGCCGGAGCAAGCAACCAGAGAGGTGGCCATGCACAGAGCGAGGAACATGGCTAAGATCTTTCTTTTCATGATTTTACCTCCTAAGAATAGGATAATATTTGGAACACGTCAGCCCCGTGGGGATGCGGAGCTGCATGCAGCCAACAGTAGTGAAATGATAAGTAGAGTGAAAATTAACCCTTAACAGCACCCACCATGATACCTTTGATGAAGTATCTCTGCACTGCGGGATACAGCAACATCAGAGGCACGGTGCCCACCACCATACTGGAGTACTGCAGCAGGTACTGGGTTTTCTGGCGCTCCAGCTGCTGGGTGACGTCCATGGTGCCGGCAGATTCGTCGTTCAAGAGGATGTCGCGCAGGATCAGCTGCAGCGGGAACTTGGTGTTGGTGCTCAGATAGATCATCTCGTTAAAGTAGGAGTTCCAGTGACCCACTGCATACAGCAGCACGTTGACGGCCAGGATCGGCACGGACAGCGGAACAACCATTTTAATCAAGAACTGAAAATCGTTACATCCATCGATGCTAGCGCTCTCGTAAATTTCTCCGGGAATGGAGCTCTGGAAGTAAGTACGAGTGATGATCAAGTTCCACACAGAAATAGCGGTGGGGAGCAGGAAAGCCCACATGGTGTCCAACAGATGGAGATCGCGGACCAGCAAGTAGGTGGGGATCATACCGCCGTTAAACAGCATGGTGAAAGCGAAGAGCATCATCACGGGGTTGCGTACAGCCAAATCCTTCCGAGAAAGCGGGTAAGCTGCCAGTACGGTCAGGACCAGGTTGATGGTGGTGCCAACCACGGTGTAAACGATAGAGTTCCAGAAGCTCCTGGGGAGCAGATCGTGATCGAACACCATTTTGTAGCCACGCAGAGTGAAGTCCACAGGCCACAGGAACACTTTTGCGGAAAGCAGAGCGTCAGGAGAGGAAAAAGAGGCTGCCACCACAAAGATCAGAGGAATGATGATGGCGATGAGAGAGATGGCACAGAACGCATACACGATAACCATGAACAGATGGTCAGTGCCTCTGGTATAATGCTTAATTTTAGATTTAGCGACAATTTCTTTTGCCATAGTAATTCTTCCCTCCTTACCTTACCACAAGCTGGTCTCGCCAACTTTTTTGGCAAAGACGTTTGCCATGGCGATAAGCACTAGGTTGACAACGGAGTTGAATAAGCCCACGGCAGCTGAATAGGAATACTGGAATCCCGCAATGCCTCGTTTATAAACGAAGGTGGAAATCACTTCAGAAACTTCGGTGTTAACGGGGTTCTGCATCAAGTAAACTTTCTCGTAACCCAAGCTCATCACGCTGCCCACTGCAAGGATCAGCTGGATGACGATGGTGGGCATGATTGCGGGCAGGTCCACGTGCCACACGCGAGCGAAGCGGCCAGCGCCGTCCATCAAGGAAGCCTCCACCTGAGAGGAATCCACATTGGCCAAGGCTGCAATGTAAATCACAGCGCTGTAGCCCATGCCCTGCCAAACACCGGACCACACATACATGGTGCGGAAGAGATCGGGGTTGCCCATGAAGTCGGTCTGGGCGCCGCCGAACAGAGCGATGATGTTGTTGATCAAACCGGTACGGGGGGAGAAGATATTCTTCATGGTGCCCACCAGAACCACGGTGGAGATGAAGTAAGGCATGTAGGTGACCATCTGGACAACCTTCTTGTAAGCCTTGCTCTTCAACTCGTTGACAGCCAGAGCCAAGATGATCGGCATGGGGAAGGTGATCACCAGGTTGTACAGGCTCAGGATCAAGGTGTTGCGAAGCAGTTTGACAAAGTCGGGTGCTTTAAAGAAGTTGATGAAATGTTTAAAACCGACCCAATCACTGCCCCAAATACCGCCGCGGATGGAATAATCCTTAAAAGCGATAATGACGCCGCCCATGGGGATGTAGGCAAAGATGATGAGGTATGTAAGCGGCAGGATCAGCATGACATACAACTGCCAATGCCGCTTCAACTCATTTGCCACAAATGCCCCTGGACTGATGGATTTCTTTTTCGCTGTTGCAGACGACTTCATGAAATCATCCCTCCAAATGTGATTTTTGTAGAGAGGTCTCCTCCCCGAACACAGCAGTTTTCTTTAGGTGCGGGTACACTCCGTAGGGAGCGGATCCGCTGTCCGCCGCGTGGGGGGCGTTGGACAGCACCTCGGAACCGCCAACAGCCACCACAGTGCCGTTGTGCGAAGGACAGTTTGGACCCACCTGGCAAAACTGCCAAAAACAAAACGTTGTGTTTACTAAAGAATATCATCCTAAGGCAAATTTGTCAATAATTCAAAACCACTTTTTTTTTTTTATCTATTTTAACGGAAGAGAAAATGGGAATTCTCTTTTACTCGGCTTGACACCGATTTTTTGTCATGCTATTCTAGGTGAAACGAGCGAAACGTTTAACAGCAATCTTTGTCGATTTTACCTCCTTTCTGCGCAAATCCGGCATATTGGGCCGTGGAAATGGGGGTGAGGAAGCTTTCGCGCTTTACAAAGATAGCGCTTTATGAGACAATCATGATAGCTGGGAACAAGGACCACAAGGGTCCTGAACCGGATAGAGTAACTTATTTATAAAGGAGGAGTTGTTGTGGAGTTACGAGCAGAAGTGAAGGTGATGGGTGACGCATACCCGGGTGGCTTTGCCTGCGGAATGAGCCTTGGACGCAGCGGTACCATCGCCGGATTTTCCAAAGTTGCAGAAGAACCGGAAGCGATCCGCTATGAGGATTCCAGAGGCTTAGTGCTGATTGTTCACCGCAAACAGGACGGAGAAGCACAGCGGGTGTGGACGGAGTTCCAAAATGGCAGTGACCAGGAAGTAGTGCTGGAGATGCTGGCATCCTTCGCTCTGGAGGAGGTCAAGGCGGACGCCGTGTACCGGATGCAGTCCTTCTGGAGCGCCGAGGGCAAGCTTCGCCGGGAAACTATCTGCGATCTGCACTTGGAGCCCTCTTGGAACCGGTGTGCCACCAGAGTGGAGCGCTTTGGAAATGTGGGCAGCATGCCGGTGCGGAAGTACTTCCCCTTCCTGGCGCTGGAGGACAGTGAGTCCGGACAGGTTACCGCTATACAATTATATGTGGGTGCCTCCTGGCAAATGGAAATCTCCGTGAAAGAGAGTGAGTTGCTCACCGTTACCGGTGGTTTGCCGGATCGTGAACTGGGTCATTGGACGCGCAAAGTGGCTCCGGGAGAGAGTTTTTCCACACCCCAGGCAGTTATTGCCCAGGGTGAGAACCTGTATCAAGCGTGCAGAAAATTGGTGGAGGCCCAGCATCCGGCGACCTCCCCTGTGGACGACCACATGGGGATTGTTTTCAACGAGTTCTGTACCACTTGGGGAAATCCCACCTTGGAAAACTTGAAGCAGATTGCAGATAGGTTGGAAGGCAAGGGAGTGCAGTTCCTGGTGATCGACTGTGGCTGGTACGGTCACGGGGACGCCTGGCCCCAGAGTGTGGGCGATTGGGACGTCAACCCCGAGCGGCTGCCCGGCGGTTTGAAAGAGGCTGCGGACTATATTCGCTCCAAGGGAATGATCCCGGGTCTGTGGTTTGAGCTGGAATCCGTTGGTCCCACTAGCAGCCATTATAATGATAGAGAGCACCTGGTAAAGCGGGATGGCTTGCCCCTCACTGTGGGAGGCCGGCGGTTCTGGGATATGGAAGATCCCTGGGTGGTGGACTATCTGACGGAAAAGGTTATCGGCCAGCTGAAGTCCGGGGGCTTTGGCTACATCAAAGTGGATTACAACGAGACCATGGGTATGGGCGTTGATGGCGGTGACAGCTTGGGTGACGGACTCCAGCGGAAGGTGGAGGCCAGCCGGAGGTTCTTCCAAAAGATCCGTGAGGAGATTCCCGGGATCGTCATTGAAAACTGCTCCAGCGGCGGCCACCGGTTGACCCCCGCCTTTATGGAGCTGGTGAGCCAGGCTAGTTTTTCCGACGCTCACGAGACCACTGCTATCCCGCTGATCGCAGCCAATCTGCAGCGGGTGATCCGTCCGGACCAGAGCCAGATTTGGGCTGTGATGCGCGTGACGGACGACGACGCCAGACTGCAATACTCTCTGATTGCAACCATGCTGGGCCGGATGTGCCTCAGCGGGGACATTCACAATCTGTCGGATCACCAGTGGCAGGTGGTGCAGGAAGCCATAGCTTTCTATGGAAAGGCCGCGGATATCATCCGGGATGGCGTCACTGTGCTGCATCAGGTCAGCACCCCGGGTTACAACGAGCCTCAGGGGGAGCAGTTGGTGTTGAGGGAGCTGGGAAATCGGGGGCTGGCGGTGTACCATCGGTTCCAGAATTCTCAGGATGGTATGCCCAACCTGCCCCAGGGCTGCCGGATCTTGGAGAGCTTTGGCTTGGCGGACCGGGACTTCAGCGCCCAGGCTTGGCTGTATGAGAAGTCCTAAAAGATACATCCCATGGAGTAAGGAAGGAGTTTGCTGATGGGACGGGAACAGATTTTATGGAACAAGGGGTGGAAATTCAGTCACGGTGATTTTCCCCAGGCAGCTCAGGCTGGTTTTGATGACAGCACCTGGTCGGATGTGTGTCTGCCCCACTCCTTTGGAATTCCCTATTTTATGGAAGGGGAATTCTATGTGGGCTATGGCTGTTACCGGAAAACGCTGAAGGTTCCTGCAGCCTGGCAGGGATGCCGGGTGGAGCTGGAATTCCAGGCGGCGTTCCAGGTGGCAGAGGTCTACGTCAACGGAACCCTGGCGGGCAGCCATAAGGGGGGCTACACTCCCTTCTTGGTGGACCTCACCCATTTGGTGAAGCCGGGGGACAATCAGATTTTTGTGCGGGTAAACAACCTGTGGGATGCCCGTCTGGCCCCTCGGGGCGGCGAGCACGTGTTCAATGGTGGTATCTATCGGGATGTGAGCCTGCTGATTACCCAGCCAGTGCGCCCTGCCTGGCAGGGAGTTTGGGTGACCACGCCTGAGGTATCTAAGGAGCGGGCGCTGGTGCGGGTCCAGACTGAGGTGGAGAACCTGGAGGCTGAGAACCGGCCCTTCAAGCTGCTCTCCATAGTAAAGTACCAGGGAGAAGAGCTGGGACGCATGGAGCTGGAGGGAACTGCGGCTTCCGGTGTGGACACTGTCACCCAGGAGCTGGAGTTGCAACAGCCCCACCTGTGGAGTCCGGAATCCCCGGCGCTGTACACGTTGGAGACTGTGCTGGAGGTCCCCGGTCAAGAGCCTGACCGCCAGGAGACAGAATTTGGCGTCAGGTGGTTTGCCTTTACAGCAGAAGAGGGGTTCTTCCTCAACGGGGAACACTACGACATCCTTGGGGCCAACGTCCATCAGGATCACGCAGGGTGGTCCGACGCTGTGACCCACACCGGTATCCAGCGGGATATCCGGATGATCAAGGAGTGCGGCATGAACTTCATCCGCGGCTCCCACTACCCCCATCACACCTATTTCGCCCAGGAGTGCGACCGTCAAGGTGTGCTGTTCTGGTCGGAGAACTGCTGCTGGGGCACCGGCGGCCCCAAGCAGGAGGGGTATTGGACCGCCAGCTTTTACCCGGTCCACCAGGAAGACGAGACCGAGTTTGAGGAGAGCTGTTTCCGCTCTCTGATGGAGATGATCCGGGCCAATCGGAACCATCCCAGCATCATTGTATGGAGCATGTGCAACGAGCCCTTTTTCACTGACGGCACCACCTTTGGGAAGATGCGGGACCTGCTTCGCCGTTTGGTGGACGCCTCCCATCAGCTGGATCCCACCCGGCCGGCGGCCATTGGTGGAGCCCAGCGGGGCGGCATTGACGTGATCGGTGACCTGGCGGGATACAACGGGGATGGCGCCGCCATTTACCACGATCCCGGCTGTCCCAACTTTGTCTCGGAGTACGGCAGCACAGTGGCTGACCGGCCCGGCCCTGACGGTCCCCGGTACACCGACGGTGTGGAGATCCCCCATTCGTGGAGATCGGGGAAATCCCTGTGGTGCGCCTTCCATCACGGCAGTATCCTGTACGACATGGGCCACATGGGCATGATCGACTATTATCGCTTGCCCCTGGATACCTGGTACTGGTACCGCAAGACCCTCAAGGGTGTGCCTCCTCTGGAGCACGCGGTGGAGGGTACTGCGGTAAAGCTCTCCCTCACAGGGGATCGAGATACCCTCACCGATGACGGTACCCAGGATGTCCACCTGGTGGTGGCTTTGATCGGGGAGGACGGAAAGCGTGTCCTGTCGCCTGAAAAGGTGACTCTGCAGGTGGTCAGTGGCGGAGGACGGTTCCCCACAGGAAAAACTTACGAGATGAGCCGTGAGGCCGGCAGTTTGTTGGACGGCCTGGGGGCCATTGAGCTGCGGGCGCTGTATCCTGGGGATACGGTGATCCGTGCCGAGGCGGATGGAGTTGCTCCGGTGGAGCTGACCCTTCACGTCATCGGGGAGGAGCCCTGGGACGGTAAGGAGCCCGTGCCCATGATGCCGCCGCCCTCTAAGATGGGAGCTCCCAAGCGGATTGGCCTGGATGAGATTGGCGTATACCGGCCGGTGTTCTGCAGCAGCGAGTCTCCGGAGCACTTGGCCAAGAGCGTCACTGATGGGGAGGGGGAGACAAGTTGGCTGCCCGCTTCTCAGGAGGAAGGCCAGTGGGTCATGGTGGATCTGGAGGGTTCCAAGGACTTCGCAGAGGTCCACGTGAGCTTTACCCAGATGGTGCAGGAAGAGGTGGAGATTTCTCTGTCCGACGACAGGGAGCACTTCCGGCAGATTTTCAGTTCTGGTTCCCGTCCGGAGACCACGGATTTCGTCCTCAGCGGATTGGGAGAACGGGCCCGGTTTATCCGTGTGCGCTTTACTGGAAAGGCGTATCCTGTGCGGGCTATTAAAATCTATGCATGACATGAAAAAATAACAATGGGGTAATTGAAAAAGGGGCTGTTGCATGAAGCAACAGCCCCTTTCGGGTTGAAGAATGAATTTGGTTACTTTCCGCGAGGTGCCTGAACAGAGCCGCCCTCCCGCAGAGAGGCGGAGAGTGTGACGGTCATGGGTGTAGTGGAGGGATCCCCGGACAAGCGCTCCAGCATCAGCCGGGCGGCCTGCATGCCAATTTGATCCATGGGCTGGCTGACAATGGTCAGCTGGGGACGGAACACCCGGGACAGATCCATGATATTGTCAAAGCCCACAATGGACAGCTCTTGAGGGATCTGCACTCCGTGCTTATTCAGAGCGATCAGAGCGCCCAGGGTCATTTCGTAGTTGGTTACAAACACAGCGGTCATGTCCTGGTTTTCCTTCAGCAGGCGGCGCACCTGACGGTAACCGCCTTCCACGCTCAGGCCGCCCCGGGCGATGAACCTCTGGTCCACGGGGACGCCGTATTCTTCCAGGGCTTCCCGATATCCTCTCAGACGCATTTCAGCGGTGTAGAACTCTTGAGGACCCACCACGATGCCGATTTTCCGGTGACCGGCGTCCAGCAGGCGACGTACTGCCATTCGAGCTGCGCCACGGTTGTCGATGAGTACACAGCTGACCTTGCCATTGAGATCTTCCAAGGGGCGGTCCAGCAAGAGAATGGGGATCTCCCGCTCCAGGGCAGGGAGAAGATGACTGCTTTCGGTTCCCAGTGGGATGTTGATGATGCCGTCCACCTGCTTTTTCATCAGGAATTGTACGCAGCGGGCTTCCTGCTCCACGCTACTTTGGCAGTCGCACAGAATGATGCTGTAGCCGTTTTCCTGCAATACCCGTTCGATGACGGAGACAATTTTCATATTAAATAGATCTGCCAGCTGGGGGAGAACAACCCCTACCGTGCGGCTTTTTTTGGACTTCAGTCCCCGAGCGTACTCGTTGACTTGGTAATCCAATTTTTTGATAGCGGCTTCAATGGCAACGCGGTTTTTCTCCCGCAAATTGCCGCCGTTAAGGTAATTTGATATAGTTGCAAGGCTTAAACCGGTCTCCCGGGCAATGTCCTTGATGGTTGCGGCCATATAGGGCCTCCTTCTGCCTGGTGTTTTATGGGATAGGGCTAGTTTTTAAGATGGAACGTTTTGTCTACTGTCAAGATAGCACAGAATCTTTCCGGTGTCAATCGAAAAAATACAGAAAACCGCTTGACAAACGGATGCGGCTGTGGTAGTCTTTAGTAAAAGTAAAACGTTTTGCTTTCCTTTTGCTTATAACTTTCCAAGAGTGGGAAGGCGATTTGCCGGAAAGCAGGAGGAACGTTTCGTATAACAAACCAGAGGAGTGAGCGATATGCCATTGACAACAACAACTGCAATGCTTCGCAAGGCCCAGGAGCAGGGGTTCGCCGTGGGCGCTTTCAACGTGGAGAACATGGAAATGGCCCAGGCCATCATCAGCGCCGCAGAGGAGCTGCGGGCGCCGGTTATTCTGCAGACCACCCCTTCCACTGTGCGGTATGCGGGTACGGATCTCTACGCCGCCATGGTGGCAGCCCTTGCTAAGGAAGCCACCGTGCCTGTGGCCATGCATCTGGACCATGGCGACAGCTTTGAGCTGTGTGCCAAAGCACTGCGTTCCGGCTATACCAGTGTGATGATCGACGGCAGCAAGCTGCCTCTGGAGGAGAATATCGCACTGACCAAGAGCGTCACCGCCATGTGTAGCGCGGTGGGCGTCCCGGTGGAGGGCGAAATCGGCCGTGTGGGCGGCAAAGAGGACGATTTGGAGTCCGACGGCGGTTACACCATCCCGGAAGAGGCCGTCCGTTTTGAGAAGGAAAGCGGTTTGTTCAGCATGGCTGTGGGCGTGGGAACCGCTCATGGTTTCTACAAGGAGACCCCCGTGCTCAATAAAGATTTGATCGTCACCCTGCGTGGGATGTTGAATGCTCCCATGGTGCTCCACGGTGCATCCGGCCTGTCCGATCAGGACGTGAAGGATTGCATCAGCCGGGGCATTTGCAAGGTGAATTTTGCCACCGAGCTTCGTGTTGCTTACACCCAGGGTGTGCAGGCTGCCTTTGAAGCCAATCCCAAGGTGTTCGACCCCAAGGCTTACGGTAAGGAAGGCCGCCAGAAGGTGAAAGAACTGGTCATGGAGCGCATGCGTGTCTGCGGCTGTGACGGGAAGGCGTGACAACAGTATGGAGAACATCCTAATCGGCATTGACGTGGGAACTTCCGCCTGCAAAGCGGCTGCTTTTGATTTGAACGGCAATGTGCTGGCTCAGGCAGCTGCCAGCTATACGGTGGAATATCCCCATCCCGGCTGGGCACAGCAGGACCCGGAGGTCTGGTGGAAAGCAGTGTGTGCAGCCATCCGCCATGTGCTGGAGGCGGGTTCCATTCCCGCTGAAGCAGTGGCAGGCGTGGGCATCGACGGCCAGAGCTGGAGTGCCATCCCCATTGACAAGGACGGCAATGTGCTGTGTCTCACTCCCATTTGGATGGACACCAGAGCGGAGGCTCTGTGCCGGAAAGCAGAGGCTCAGGTGGGCGCAGACAAGCTTTTCGCCTGCAGCGGCAATCCCCTGTCTCCCTCCTACACGCTGCCCAAGGTTCTGTGGTATCGGGAGGAGATGCCCCAGGTTTATGAGAAAGCGGATAAGATCCTCCAATCCAATGGATACATAGCATATAAGCTCACTGGGGCCATTACCCAGGACAAGAGCCAAGGGTATGGCTGGGCTTGTTATAATGTGGCAAAGAACCAGTGGGATCTGGATCTGTGCAAGGAGCTGGGATTGCGTCCCAGCTTGCTGCCGGAGATCGTCTCCTGCAGCCAGATCGTGGGGGGCGTCACGCAGGAGGCCGCCCGTCTGACCGGCTTGGCCCCGGGGACTCCCGTGGCTGCCGGCGGTTTGGACGCCGCTTGCGGCACTTTGGGCGCCGGTGTGATTCATCCCGGAGAGACCCAGGAGCAGGGAGGCCAGGCAGGTGGCATGAGCATCTGCGTGGACCAGGCCAAGGCTGATCCACGGCTGATTCTCTCCGCCCATGTGGTGGAGGGCCTGTGGCTGCTCCAAGGAGGCACCGTGGGCGGAGGCGGCGCGCTGAACTGGTTCGAGCGGGAATTTGGCGCCGCAGAACGCCAGCTGGCCAAGGAGCACAGTACTGGATCCTTCCAGGAGCTGGACAAGGCAGCCGCTCAGGTGGCGCCGGGCAGCGAAGGTCTGGTGTTCCTGCCCTATATGGCGGGGGAGCGCAGTCCCTTGTGGGACGCCGCTGCCAAGGGCGTCTACTACGGCATTGATTTCTCCAAGACCAGGGCGCACTTTGCCCGTGCTTGTATGGAAGGTGTGGCTTATTCGCTGCGCCACAACTTGGAGGTGGCTCAGGAGGCCGGGGCTTCTGTAGGAACATTGCGTTCCATGGGAGGCGCGGCAAACAGCCGGGTGTGGACCCAGCTGAAGGCGGACGTCACCGGCAAGACCATCCAGGTGCCCGCGTCCGATGCAGCTACTTCTCTGGGTGCTGCCATTCTGGCAGGTGTGGGCGTGGGAGCCTACAGCAGCTTTGACGACGCGGTAACTCGTACCGTGCGGGTCACCCGGGAGCATGTGCCCAACCACGCCAACGAAGAGGCATACGATGAGGGCTATCGGTTGTACCGGCAGCTCTATGAAGATTTGAAAGACACGATGCATAAGGAGGCAAATGTGAAATGAAAGCAGCAGTTCTGCATGCCAACGAGGACATCCGTTATGAGGAGTTTCCCACCCCAGAGACCCTGCCCGGCACCGTCAAGGTGAAGGTTCGGGCCACGGGCATCTGCGGCAGCGACGTGCCCCGCGTGCTTCACAATGGGGCTCACTTCTATCCTGTGGTGCTGGGCCACGAGTTCTCCGGCGATGTGGTGGAGGTAGGCGAGGGTGTCACCTCCGTGAAGGTGGGAGACACGGTCTCCGGCGCGCCTCTGCTCCCTTGCATGAAGTGTGACGATTGCCAGCAGGGTAACTTCTCCCTGTGCAAGCACTACAGCTTCATCGGTAGCCGCCAGCAGGGCAGCTTTGCCGAGTATGTGGTCATTCCCGAGCAGAACGCCATCAAGTATGACCCCTCCATTCCCTATGAGCAGGCAGCTATGTTTGAGCCCTCCACTGTGGCCCTTCACGGTGTGATGTGCAACGACTACCAGGGCGGCGGCTATGTGGCTATCTTGGGATGCGGCACCATCGGCATTTTCACCCTGCAGTGGGCGAAGATCTTTGGCAGCAAGAAGATTGTGGCCTTTGACATCGATGAGGGCCGTTTGGCTCTGGCCAAGCGCATGGGCGCTGACGAAGTGGTCAACACCAAGGAGCCCGACTTCCTGGAGAAGGCCAGCGCCATCACCGGTGGCCACGGCTACGACTATGTGTTCGAGGCTGCGGGCAATCCGGCGACCATGCACATCGGCTTCCAGGTGGCGGCCAATAAGGCTCATGTGTGCTTTATCGGCACCCCCCACACCGAGATGAGCTTCACTCCCGCTCAGTGGGAGCTGATGAATCGCAAGGAGTTCCTACTCACCGGAAGCTGGATGAGCTATTCCGCTCCCTTCCCGGGGAAGGAGTGGACGTTGACTGCCCACTACTTTGCCACCGGCCAGCTGAAGTTCGATCCCGAGTTCCTGTATAAAAAGTACCCCATGTCCCAGGTTGCCGAGGCCTTCAATGAGTTCCATCATCCTGAGCAGGTCCACGGCAAGATTATGCTCATCAACGAGTGAGGCGTGCGCTATGATTTTGACAGTCACTCTCAACGCCTCTATTGATAAATTGTACCTGGTCAAAAGCCTGACCCCTTACGGCGTCACCCGTGTGCAGGAAGTGGTCAACACCGCCGGCGGCAAGGGAATGAACGTCTCCCGGGTGGCGGCTCTTGCCGGGGAACCGGTGACCGCCATGGGCTTTGCCGGTGGGTATAACGGGCAGCTGTTCCAGAGCCTGATCAACACCCCCGGTATCCGTCCTGCGTTCACTGCCACCAGCAGCGAAACCCGCTGCTGCATCAACGTCCGGGACGAGGAAACCGCCAGCTCCACGGAGTTTTTGGAGCCCGGCAACCCCGTGACCCAGGAAGAGATCGACCGGTTCCTGGCGGACTACCGCAAGGAGCTGGAGCAGGCCAAGGTGGTGGCCATTTCCGGCAGCATGCCCAAGGGCCTGCCCGGTGACTTTTATGCCACCCTTACCCGCATCGCCAAGGAAGTGGGCAAGACCGTGATTGTGGATTCCAGCGGCAACTCCCTGAAGGAAGCGCTGCCCGGGTGCCCGGATCTGGTCAAGCCCAACGCCGAAGAGCTGCAGCAGCTCACCGGAGCCGACACCAGCTCGGTGGAGAGCTGTGTCACAGCGGCCCGGGCACTCCAGGCTCAGGGAGCCGGAACTGTGGCGGTATCCCTGGGGAAGGACGGCGTGCTGGTGGTCTCTCCTGACGGAGTGTACCAGGGCAAGCCTCCCAAGATCCAGGTAGTGAACACCGTGGGATGCGGCGACAGCATGGTGGCAGGATTCTCCGTTGGCTTCTCCCGTGGGGAGAGCCTGGAGGAGACCATTCGCTTTGCGGTGGCTATCTCCGCTGCCAATGCTTTGACCAAAGAGACCGGCTGCTTTGCCCAGAAGGATCTGGAAGCCTTGTTGCCCCAGGTCACGGTGGAGAAGCTGGCACTGTAACAGGATCTATCTACCCACGTAGAAAAGATACATATATTAAATAGAAAGAAGGATTGTGAAATGGCATGGATCGACCCCAATAAGGTCCCCAAGAGAACTCTGGCCACTGGCGAGCAGATTCCCTGCATTGGCATGGGCACCTTTGGTTCCGACCGCTTCACCGCAGAGCAGATCTCCAACGCTGTGGCCGGCGCCATCCGTTGCGGCTACCGCATGTTTGACTGCGCCTCTGTCTACGGCAATGAGGACCAGATCGGTCAGGTGTTTGCCGACGCTTTCAACGAGGGCGTTGTCAAGCGTGAGGAGCTGTTCATTGCCTCCAAGGTGTGGAACGACATGCACTGGCAGGGCGATGTGCTGCTGAGCCTGGCAAAGACTTTGAAGGACCTGCGGCTGGACTATTTGGACGCTTATTTTGTCCACTGGCCCTTCCCCAACTATCATGCACCCGGGTGTGACGGCGATTCTCGGAATCCCGACTCCAAGCCCTTCAAGGTGGAGGACTTCATGATCACCTGGCGGCAGATGGAGCGGCTGTATGACATGGGCCTGGTGAAGAACCTGGGTATGTCCAGCATGACCATTCCCAAGCTGGAGGCTGTTCTGCCCCTGTGCCGGATCAAGCCCACCCTCATTGAGATGGAGCTGCATCCCGGTTTCCAGCAGCCCGAGCTGTATGACTATGTGGTTGCCCACGGCATCCAGCCCATCGGCTTCTGCCCCATCGGCAGCCCCACCCGTCCCGACCGTGACACCACTCCCGACGACGTGGCCGACATCCAGATGGAAGAAGTGGTCTCCATCGCAAAGGCACACAACGTCCATCCCGCTGTGATCTGCCTGAAGTGGGCAGTGCAGCGCGGCCAGATTCCGATTCCCTTCTCCATCCACGAGAATGAGTATGTCAGCAACCTGCAGTCCACTGTGGAGGATCCCCTCACCGACGAGGAGATGGAGACCCTGCGCAAGGCTGACAAGAACTGCCGCCTGATTAAGGGCCAGGTGTTCCTGTGGCCCGGCGCCAGTGACTGGCATGACCTGTGGGATGAGGACGGCACCATCACTCAGTAAGTTTTCCACCTTACAGAGCTTCTCTGTGAAAAAAGCGGCGAGCCTTTTGGCTCACCGCTTTTTTGCGTGCTGTCCTTTTCGTTTAGAACCAGGAGGGGGTTGGGCTTGCCTCCGGAGAGCTCTCTATGGACTCTTGGACGGCTTGCTCTTCTGCTCTATCTGGGTTGCTGGGAGTATCGCTGGATTCCGGCTCTAAGTAAGATGACAGCTCCAGGTTTGTCCCCAGGACTTCATCCATGGCCTGGTAGTAGGCTTGGACCACATCCTCCACCAGCACCTCGCCGGTGTCCTGATCCACCAGGGAGAAATGGATGTCGTCAGGACCCAGGCTATGGCCTTCCGGGATATTCTTGATCTGGAAGATCATGGCTTGATAGGGTCCGTTTCCGGTGGGCTCGGGATCAATCAGCGTCTGCTGATAGTAGGAGTAGATGGTATCATTGTAATAACTTTCATCCCCATCTGTGGCGTTGAAGTCCGCCTTATCCACGGAGGAGTAGGTGGCCCAAAGGTCATCTCCCAGGTAACACTGGAGGATCACCGGACGGTCGGGACGATAGGAAAGATCCTTGGTGTACAGGGGGATTTGCACATAGTCGCCGCTAAAGTTCTCGGGCTGTCCGCAGATGTATCCGTTGACCTGTGTAGGTATGCGGTCCATAGAGGCGCTCTGGGTGTGGTCCAGTTTCTGATGGTCCTGAGTCACATAATTTTGACTGGGATACATAGTTCCACGCCCCAGGTCTATGGTGAACTCTGCCGTTACCCGGTTCTTTTGGGTGATCTCCTGCCGACCATCATAGACCGAAGGGTATTCGTACAGGGTGAGGATCAACTGGGTGGTGCCCTCCGGAGGCGGTTCAAAGGTGAAGGCACCCTGCTGGGTCTGTGAGGTGTTGGAAATATCGGAAGTGATGCGTTCTGTGGTTGTTTCCAGGGGGAAGTAATTGGAATCCAGCTGTTGGCCGTCCTGGGTAGTGAGAACGGGATAGGAGCCCAGGGCGATCCTGTGTGAGTCGGACATCAGGGTGCTCACGGACGTCAGTAGTGTGGACTCCATGGTGCCAAAATAGGGGATGGTCATTTGGGCAACCACAGCCTGAGAGCTGACTTCCACACTCTCCAAGGTGATGCCGTTGTCCTCCACCGTCTCACTGTAGGTGAAGGTATTTCTGAGATCAGCATAGCATTCGAAAATGACAGAAAAGCCACTGCTAAACTCCAGTATTTGATCACCGTTTTCCTGGAGGCCATACAACATGGGGGCTTCCAGCATGAGGGAGAGAGCATCCCCGTGGGAAATTTCCTGGGGCAGCCGGTAGGTCCAGCTGGCAGTGAAGGTAGCGAAATCTTGGGGTTGCCCAGCGCTCTTATCTAACACCAAAGGATCCAAGGGTTGTGCCTGTTGATTGTTGACCAGCAGGACACTGGTGTCAGTTTCCAGAAAGGTGAGGTCGGAACAGGGGGAAAGCTGGTAGCACTCGGCCATGGTGGAATCCCAGACCTGCAGCTGTATATCCAAGGTCAGGTAGATGCCGTCACAGCTGGCATTCAAAACAGAGAACATGGCAGAGTTATCCTGAGAGATCACGTCCACTGGCTGGAATTCCGGCACGTCGGGAAGCTGCTCGGACTCCACCTGACTGGGATCCAGAGGATTTGGAGTGGGAGTGGGTTCCGGAGTTGTTTCCTCGTGGTGGTTGAGCTCTTGGAAGATCTGGCCGATGCCGGGCATGCTCTCCATCAGGCTGGGAGCGGCCAGATTCATGCCATAAGCACCGGCGGCCAGCAGGACCAGGCAGGCTGCGCAGGCGGCAAACCCCCGGAGCATCCGCTGGGGGAGGGGACGGCGTTTGATGGGCAGCTCGTCGGGCAGGCTGTCCAGTGCGCTCTGTACGGCCTGGAAATAGGACTCCGGCGGGCGGTCCACCTGGAATTCCCGCTCCAATTGTTGTTTCAGCCGGTTTTCCCGGTGTAGGTTATTTCTTGCCATGCCGCGCCACCACCTTTCCTGACTCCCGTTGTTCGTAGGCTTCTCGGAATTTTTTTCTCCCGTGAGAGAGCCGCTGCTTGACGGCGCCCTCGCTGATGTTCAGCATCCCGGCAATGTCCTTGATGGGCAGGCCGTTGAGATAGTAGAGCGTCATAGTCAGCCGGTCGTTCTCTCCCAGGTCGTTCAATGCCTGCTGCACGTCTAGGGAGGTTTCCCGTTCCTCCGTCACGCCTTCCTCTGGAAGGATCTCCAGGGGCACCAGCCCCTTTTGCTGCCGCAGTAGGTCATAGCAGCAATTTATCAAAATCCGCGTCAACCATGTTTTAAAGTATTTTGGCTGTCGCAGGTCGCTCAATTTGTAAAAGGCTTTGCATATAGCCTCTTGTACCGCATCCTCCACATCCTCTTCCCGGTGGAGGATCGCTTTTGCCGCGCGGTACAGAGCCAATTGATTCTCTTCGATCAAGGCAACGAAAGCGGCTTTATCGCCTCGTTGGGCCTTGCGCACCAATCGCTCCACAGCATCCTCCTTCTCCCCTTAGGGGCAAACGCCCCCAGTTTTCCATTTCATCAATAATAAGACGGCTCACCCAGGAAAAAGGTGAGCCGTTTTCTAAATTTTCTGTTGGCAGATCATTTTCCCTGCTTCCAATAGAAAAATTGCGCAACGCAGGCGATGCACCAGATCACCGCGCACAGAATGTTCAGCAGGATCAGCCACAGGGGCAGACCGTAAACCATCTGGAACACGGAGACCGTCAGCCACACCACTGCTGCAATGCCGCACAGCACGGCAGACAGAAGCCGTATTTTAGAACCTTTCATGGGAAGCCCTCTTTCTGATTTAGTATGGCTCAAAACACAGATTCAGATCCACGCTCCCGGAAATACCCGGTACCGTGCCGCTGGCGGAGTACTGCCAAATGCGAAAATCATAGTACAGACTGGGTGCAGGTTGATATTCAGCGTACCAGATAGGGTACTCTTGCAGGGCTTCTAGATCAAAGGTGTAATAGGCCATGTGCTTGTTGGTGTAGACACAGGCTTCATAGCCGTTCTTTTCAATCTCCTTGCAGAAGGCGTCCGCCATGGCGGTGATGACTTCCCCGTCCATATCATAGGCCCGCAGATCTTCCGCAGGAAGGGTTTCACTGGGGATGGGAGGCTCCCAGTCAAACACTACCGGGTAGGTGAGTTCCCGGTCGTTCAGGGCGTCCAGCACGTATTTGGCTTCCTCCTGGGCTTCCTTTTGGGTGATGGCCTGGGAGAAGAAATACACGCCCACTTTCAGACCAGCAGCGGTGGCCCCTTGATAGTTCTGCTCAAAGGTGGCGTCTAGATTCAACCCGCCTTCGGTCATGCCCCGGTAGCCAATGCGCAGGATGGCAAATTCCATGCCCGTGTCCTTCACCTGCTGCCAGTCAATGTTCCCCTGGTGTTCGGAGACGTCCACACCCTGTACGGCGCCCTCGTAGAAGGTGAATCCGTTTTCCTGGGTGAATTTGGCGGTGTCGTACTGGTTTTGGGGAATGTCAAATTTGGGGATCAGCCGTTCTCCCTCATAAATATCGTTGACCAGCAGTTGGTTTTCGGGAATTTGAGATCCTGAGTCCTGGTCGCTGTGGCTCCTGCCGCCTAGCAGTGAGATGACCACTACCACGATCACCACCAAAAAAGCCACTGCCACACTTGTCAAAAGAATCGCAGGATTGATCCTGCGGTTGCTGCTATGTTTTGCTGCCATACATCCTCCTGGTGAGAAAAATAGGGGCCCGCCAGCCAGCGGGCCCGGGTTACGGTTTACGGTTTGATAGAGGGGTAATTTTTAAAGGATAGGGTGATGGGCACAGTGCCGTTGATGCCGGAGACATTTCCCTCCTGGGTGTACTGCCACATGCCAAAGTCATAGTAGAAGCTGGGACGCTCTCGGGATTCCGTATACCACAGGTCATACTTGGTCAGCTGGGAGAGGTCCAAATTCTCATAGGCCATGGACTTGGTGGCGTAGTAGCAGGCGTTAAAGCCGGCCATTTCCACCTTGTTGCAGAAGGTGTTGATAAATCCGGTGACCTGATCTCCGTTGCAGGCGATGGTCCGGGAGGATTGGTCCTGAGAGCCGTCGTCGTTGGTGTCGTATTCCCAGAAGAAAGCGATGGGCCACGTGACATTATAGCCTCGAATCTGTTCCAGAACAAAAGTGGCTTCCGCCTCGGCCTCCTCATTGGTGACGGCCTTGGAGTAGAAGTACACGCCCACAGGGAGATCCACTTCTTGAGCGCCGGTGATGTTGGCTTCAAATTGATTGTCCAGCTGGATGTTGCCGTCCTTCTTGCCGCGGTAGCCCACACGGATCAACGCAAAATCCACGCCGCTGTCCTTCACCTGCTGCCAGTCGATCTCTCCCAGCTGGGAGTTGACGTTGATGCCCACATAGGAATCTCCGCCCTCATACACAATGGTGCCGTTGGCGCCGGACTGGAAATCCTGAAGTTTGTAGGTGCAGGTGGGAATGTCATAATAGGGAATGGTCATGCGGCCGTCGTTGAGATCGCTGACAGTAAGGGTACCGTCCCCGTTGTTTTCAATGAGCTCTACGGAACTCTCTCGGGGCCCACGCGCCAGAATCATGGCGGAGACTGCCACGATGATGACCACCAAAATCAGAGTTGCAGCCAAGAAAAGGTTGCGTTTTTTGACGAGATCCATAAGATCCCTCCTTTTTCAAGATCCATAAAAAGCCCATGACGGGCGAAGCATGCGTTGTGAAAGAAAACGTTTTGTCACATTATACACGAAAAAAGTCGAAATAGCAACTGGGAACAGGTGTTTCCTGCCATTTCCATGGGAGAGTTTTACCGATTTTGCTCCAATTTTCTTTGACAATCGCCTTGCCAGGAGATATAATATAAGATTGAGAAAAGCACTACGCAGGGAGGAATTTCCATGGATGGCCCACAGCGGCAGGACGGGCGGGATCTGCCCCAGAATTTTACAAGGGAGCTGGGCAGGGCGGTGACCTTTCTCCACAGGAGCCGCAGCCGGTTTATGACGGACCGCTTGCGGGATTACGGATTTTCCGGCGCCATGTATCTGATTCTCCTGCACATTGAGCACCATCCTGGAGCAACCCAGGACAGCATTGCCAATCACATGTTTATTGACAAATGCAATGTGGCTCGTCGCACCAAAAAGCTGGAGGATCTGGGCTACCTTTACCGGGAGACGGATCGCAATGACCGTCGCCAGAACAATCTTTTCCTGACGGAGAAGGGCCGGGAGCTGGTACCTGTCATCCGCACCTATCTTGGCCAGTGGGGCCAGGGGATTACCGCTGGCTTGACGGACCAGGAGTGTGCCACCTTGTTGTCCCTGCTCACCAAAATGACGGGGCAGAATAAGAAATAATCACAGAAAAAGAGGACCGGGCAAGCGTTTTGCGCTACCCAGTCCTTTTTTATCAAAACAGCACTGGTCCATAGGCCAGCCAGAGCTTTTGGGGTAGGGGAAGTTCCCTTTGCAGGAGAGCGGTCATGCGATCCAATTCCTGCTGGAACACCTCTAGCTCTTGATCCGTGAGGGTGTGCTGACTAAAACGAGCCTTTAAGGCCAGCTCCTCTAGCTGGGAGGGAGGAGTTTCGTCCCAGGTGGGGAGCAGCGTTTCCGCCGCCCGGTACAATTCCAAAAGCTCCTTATACAGCAGCAGTGCCATTTGATTGGGATTGCTGTGGGCGAGCCGGTGGGCTCTCAGCCGAAGCAAAGCCTGCCTGCGAACCAGTACCGCCCCTGCAAGCAGAAGCAGTCCAGCCAGGATGCCGCCGCAGGTGATCCAGCCCCAGGGAAGTTCCTCCCCGGATTTGTGAGAGGAGTTGCCTCCCGGCACGGGAGAAGCGGAACTCTCCGGCATGGCGCTGGGAGAGGGGGAGATATCCTGGTCCGCCGATGGGGTGGGGGACGGTGTGGGAGAAGGCGTGGGTGAGGGAGTTGCTGTTGCCTCCTGGGTTTCCATGGGGCGGGCATCCTCGGTGGCGGCAGGGGCTTCGGGACCGGCGGGAGTGACCTCCACCGGGACCCATCCATTGCCGCTGAGATAGATTTCCACCCAGGCGTGAGCGTTGTAGTCCGGTACATCCACCCATCCTTCCTCCCCGGAAGGTACGGCGTAGCCCTCGGCGTACCGGGCAGGGATGCCCATGGTTCGGAGCAGCGCCACAGCCGCAGTGGCAAAGTGGACGCAATACCCCTGGCGGCTCTCCAAAAGAAAGTACTCCACAAAGTCCCGGTCTTCTGGCAGTGCCGGAGGGGAGAGAGTGTAAGTGCAGGTGGCAGCCAGTGTGTTGGCGATCTGCTGGGCCAGCTGGATGGGGGAGTAAGCCAGGGAGTCCTCTGAAAACGCCTGACCGGATCCGTGTATCTGGTGGTCTGTCAGGTATTGTTCCAGGGTGGCCTTCAGTTCCTCTGGCAGCTGGGTGTAATGCTCATAGACAAATTGGTTGTAGGCTTCTGTGGTTCGGGAGAGCTCCTGTTGCTCTGGGTTCAGATATTGCCGCAGGTCATCAGGGATGGTCCACAGGTTCAGATCCCCGGACAGAGAGCTGTTCAGCTGTTCCAGAATCCCGCCCATCCCCGGGATGTCCATGGGATTCACATAGTCGTTGAAAGTGGCGCCCTGACTGGCGGCATACCCCTGTACAATGGCGGGTTGTACTCGGCTGGGATAGACCTCTGCTTGGAAGTACGTGTCCTCCAGGCCCCAGGCATCCAGTTCATACCGGGGAGTGCCGCTGAAGAAACGGTTGGACTTGAAAAATCCATCCTCCACATAGGCCATCTCAGTGTTGTCCACGCTGGACTCCATCAACCCGTAAGGCACGTAGATGCAGCGGGGATTGGCACCGACGTTTTCCACCTCCAGGTGGTAGTTGGTGGTCATCTCTTGCCAGAAAACAGTGCGCAGCTGATCTGTGAGCACCTGGGGCTTTTCCTCTTGAAGAAGTTGGGAAAGCTCCGCCCAGTCTTCCCGGGAAAGGCGTTCCCAACTGGTCCCGGTGTAGACGCTGCCCACAAAGCTTTTCAAATAATCCTTGCGCTGGTTGGAGGAGAAATTGCCCAGTTCGGGATCCACCTCCCACTGGTAGCGGACCCGGAGCATGGTCTCCCCCGTATAGCTGCGGGAACCCAGGGAGTTGAGATTCACCCGGTTGTTGCCGCTGCCCACGCCCCCCTGGAGGGAGGCGTCCAGTCCAAATCCGGTGCGGAAGCCCTCTTGGATGTCCGTTGCCAGCTGGGGCCGCTCGTAGGTGGAGTATGGCACCAGCCACAGTGTCACAGCCATGCTCAAGACGCCGGCGCAGACCAAAAGCAGCAGCATGGCGGGCCTGGCCAGTCCACTGCCGGAGGCGTAAAACTTTCCCCGATCCTCCACCAGGCGGTGCCGCTTGCCAAAGGAGGGGGAAAACAGCAGCAGCACCGCCCAAAAGAGCAGCAGCAGTGCCAGCCAAGGAGCCGGAGGGACCAAGGAGATCAGCAGGGGAATTGCCAGCAAAAGTCCCGTGAGGCAGAAGGCTCCCAACGCACTTTTGCGTCCCGCCAGCAGCCAACCTAGAAAGAACAGGAAGGGAAATGCCATCAGGCAGAAAAACAGGGTGCATTGCCCTCGGATCTCGCTGGGGGTGAGACCATGTTCTATGGACAGAGAGGGCAGAGCGATTCCCAGTTTTTCCTCATAGGCTGCCAGCACCAAGTTCACGGTTCGGGCGCAGCCCTGAGTGAGGTCCCCGAAGAACCTCCACACCAGACCTATCCAGATTCCCAGGCATAAGAGTGTGGGGATCCACAGGTGCTTTTTCCACAGGAACAAAACCAGAGTGAACAACAGACAGACCAGTCCGCTGAGCACGGCGGGAAGTGGATTCACCGGAACCTGAAAGGCACCAAAAAAGCATCCCAAAGCTCCGGTTCCTCCCAGCAGCAGGAGGACACCGTAGAACAGGCATTGGGAGAATAGCTTCGGCTCGGCAAATAGAATGCGGGGCCTGTCCAGCAGAGGGGAGGAGATTGCCCCTTCCTTTTTGGAATATGCCAAATGGGTCACCTCCTTGTCACAGGGTCAGCCCGTTGAGGCTCTGGGTGATCTGCCCGGATTCCAGAACCATGCGTTCCCCTTGAGCGGGCAGGGGAATGTCCTCTGCCGGGGCGGGTTGAATCACCGTCAGCCGGGCGCTGGGATAGCGGTCCTCCAAAAGGGCAAGCACGGATTCTTGGGGTTTGCAGCACAGGTACAGCACATGGGATACCCCGGTTGGCAGGGAATCCCCCGCTTGAAGGGCCAAAGGTTTGTTGCTGCCCCCGTCCAGTATGCTCTGCCACAGGGCAAGCAGGTCCTCCGGCTGCGTAATTTCACACAAGCTCAGCTGGGCTTGTTCGGTCCAAACAACTCGGTGAGCGTGCTCTTCCTGGGAGAGGGCATTGGAGAGACTGGCAAAGGCATCCAATAAAATGTCAGCCTGTAGGCCGTTGCCGTTGAGATCCAGCAGAAACAGCAGGTGATCCGACAGGGGCTGGCCCAGCTCCTTGACCAGGGTGCGTTCCAGCTTTTGGGAGAGCTTCCAGTGGATGCGGGACAGTCGGTCCCCTTCCCGCCAGTCCCGCAGAGCAAAGAGCTCCGTGGGGTCGTCACCGGGTTTTTTCTGGGAGTACCGTTCTCCCTCGCTGTCGGGGATCAGGTTCTCTCGGACTTCCAGCTCCAGGGGATGGATGGCGGGCCAAAAGACAGTGGACAGCTCTTGAGGTTTCTTCACAGGCAGGGAGAACAGCCCCAAGTAGTCGCAGACCCGCAAAGCACCCAAACGGCACTGCACTACCCCACAGGTACGGGAGGTCAGCTGATGCTGGAAAACTTGGCGCCGGGGGCTGGCCGTAAAGGCAAAGCTCTCTCGTTGGCGTTGACCGGTAAAGGTGTTTTCCACAGTCAGTTTCGCTTTGGCCCGACCGCTGGAGAAGGGAGTGGCGTTCCATACCGCCAACTGTAAAGGAATGGACGCCCCTTTTCTGGCGCAGTTAGAGCTGGACTTGGCAGGGGCGTTGGGGTCTTCTTGGCGGCCCGTGGTCAGGGAGACTCGGATCCCCAGCATCCCAGGCAGAGACAGCAGCAGGGATACCACCGGAAGCACCAGGGAGAGCACAAATACATACAGGGACAGATAGCCGTTGAAGCAGACAAAAAAGGTGCCGGTGCCCAGCAGCACCAGCAGATAGCACAGCCGGTTTTTCCACATGGGACGGCCTCCTTTCCCTATACCACCCTGGGTTGAGGGACGGACTCCAGGGTCTCGGTCAGCAGGGCATGGGCGTCCTTGCCGCTGAGACGGGCCTGAGGATCCGGCACCACCCGGTGTTCCAATACATTATAATAGAGCAGGCGCACATCGGCGGGGATGACGTAATCCCGGCCAGCCAGCCAAGCAGATGCCCGGCTGGCCCGCACCAAAGCCCCACCGGCCCGGGGACTGGCTCCCAGCCGCAGCAAGGGATGCTCTCGGGTGGCGGCAGAGAGGGCCGCCACGTAGCGGTAGAGCTCGTCCGATACATGGACGGCTCCCACCTCCTGCTGCATCTCAAGAATCTCCTCCAGCGTGGTGATCTGACGGAGAGAGTCTACTGGACGGGTCCCCTCGGTCTGCTTGAGGATCTCCACCTCCTGCTCCAGGGTGGGATATCCAATGGAAAGCCGCATCATAAACCGGTCCAACTGGGATTCCGGCAGCAGCTGGGTTCCAGCGGATCCCACCGGGTTCTGGGTGGCGATGACCGTAAAGGGTTGGGGCAGGGGACGGCTGACGCTGTCCACGGTGACCTGGCCTTCTTCCATGGCCTCCAACAGAGCGCTTTGGGTTTTGGCGCTGGTGCGGTTGATCTCATCGGCTAAAAACAGGTTGCACAGCACCGCTCCCGGACGGTAGGTGAATTCCCCGGTGTGTTTGTCCCACACAGAGAAGCCCACTACGTCAGCGGGCATCACCTCTGGAGTGAACTGGATTCGGTTGTAGGAAAGCCCCATGGTTTTGGAAAAAGCCAGGGCTAAGGTGGTTTTTCCCACGCCGGGGTTGTCCTCCAAGAGGATGTGGCCCCGAGCGAGAATGGCCATCAGCGCCTTGTAAATGACAGTATCCTTGCCCACAATGGCCCGGCGAACTTCGCTGACCACGGCCAGAGCTTTGTTCTGCAGCATGTTGTTCCCTCCTCACACTTATTATAGAAAGCGCCGGCAGCCATGAGGGGCGCCGGGTAGATGTTGGCGAAATACTTCTAATATTATACTATCTTTCGGGGGAATGGACAAGAAATTCTCTGGATTTTGGAGAGGAAGCCGAAAAAATGACCTGATTTTATCCCTGTGGGAGCAAAAATTAAGGGAAAGCTGTCGGAAGATTTTTTGGAAAAGAGGTTGACAAAGAGCAGGTGGGATGATATAGTGAGCTTGTATTCTGATAGCACCAAAGATGAACTCACAGCCTGTGTAAGTCATTTGCCGTCTGCGTCTGAATGACTTACACAAGCTGTGAGTTTTTTGTAAAGCCGGACTTCCGGCGCTGCTAGCATGATACGATCTTACTCTCTTTAGGAGGTGCCGAATTATGAACGGTACAGTCAAATGGTTTAACGCGGAAAAGGGCTATGGCTTCATTTCTAACGATGAGGGCGGCGACGACGTGTTTGTGCATTTCTCCGCCATCGTTGCGGACGGCTTCAAGACTCTGGAAGAGGGCCAGAAGGTCACCTTCGAGACCGAGCCCGATCCCAAGAACAGCTCCAAGCTGCGCGCTGTGAACGTCCAGAAGATCTAAGTTCTTTTGGGAAAATGGAGAGTGCCCCCAAAGGCGCTCTCTTTTTTTGAAAAAATTGCAAAAATAGCCTTGACAATTCCTTCATGATTCGCTATAATAATCAAGCGCTGAGACGTTCGGCGCTTTGTGCGGGAGTAGCTCATCTGGTAGAGCGCCACCTTGCCAAGGTGGAGGTAGCGAGTTCGAGCCTCGTCTTCCGCTCCAAAAACGGTACGCAATTTGCGTACCGTTTTTTTGTTTTTCCATGCTTTTCAAGACTGGTGAAAAGAAAGCTGCTGATAAAGGAGCAGCTTGGAGGAGGCGTAAACCATGGAATTGGAAATTCCAGCGTTCAACTTATTTATGATGTGCGAGCAGCTTCGGGAGGAAGCATTCCGGCCGGTACCCGCAGGATATTCGGTGCGAAAATGCCGGAAAGGGGAGTTGGAGGATTGGATCGCCCTCAATGGGGAGGAGCCTTCACAGCGTCCTTTCCTGTGGGAGTATTACCACAGGGTGTATGAAAAAGAAGGGGATCTGTTTTTCCAGAAATGCACCTTTGTTTGTGACCAGAATGACCGTCCTGTGGGGACTTGCTTTCTCTGGAAGGCTTACGGGAAGATCACCACGCTGCACTGGCTGAAAGTGCAGCCCCAACTGGAGGGTTTGGGCTTGGGACGTGGGCTGTTGTCCCAGGTGTTGGAAGAGGCGGCTCGGGAGGAATTCCCCATTTATCTCCACACCCATCCCAGCTGTTTTCGGGCCATTCACCTGTATCAGGAGTTTGGCTTTCAGCTGTTGGAGGGGCCTGCGGTGGGGAATCGTTCCAACGATCTGGAGGAAAGTCTTCCCTATTTGCGGCAGGCAATGCCTGCTGCCTATTTCCAAAATCTGCAGTACAGGAAAACTCCGGAAGAACTGTTGCAAGCTGCGGATGGCCAGCCCGAGGAGTTTTGAGAACCAGTTGGTCTTGCTTCTCTTGCCAAAAAAATTGGAAAAATAACACAAAAATCCATTGTGAATAGGATTTCTTTGTGCTATGATGGGGCAAACGGCCGGGGAAAGAAGAGGGTCCCCGTGGACAATTGGAAAGGAGCAAGCTGCCATGAAAGTGAGCTGGGAAGTGCCTGTGAGCGCCTATCAGGCGGGTGAGGGACTGTTGCCAACCTATCAAAAGTTGGTACGGGAGGTGGTGGTCCCCTATCAGTACCGGGTGTTGGATGATAAAGAAGCTGCTGTGGAAAAGAGTCATGCCCTGGAGAATCTCCGTTTGGCTGCTCGGAAGAATCGGGGCGAGGAGGTAGCTGAGGAGTTTTATGGCATGGTGTTCCAGGACAGTGATGTGGCCAAGTGGCTGGAGGCCGCGGCCTATGTCCTGGCCCTGCATCCGGACCCCCAGTTGGAACAGGAAGTAGATGAGGTCATCGCTCTGTTGGAAGCGACCCAGCAGGAGGATGGATACTTAAGCTCTTACTTCACGGTAAAGCGTCCGGATAAGCGGTGGACCAATCTCCAGGAGGCCCATGAGCTGTACTGTGCCGGTCACTTGATGGAGGCTGCCTGCGCCCACTATGAAGCTACCGGGAAGGACAACTTCCTGAAGATCATGGAGAAAAACGCCGACTGCATCTATGAGCAGTTTATGCATCGCAATCCCCGGGGCTGCCCGGGCCATCCCGAGGTGGAGCTGGCGCTGTTGCGGCTGGCTCGGGCCAGTGGGAATCCCAAGTACCGGGAACTGGCGGAGCATTTTATAAATGTCCGTGGTCAAGAGCCCAACTACTTCCAAGAGGAGAAAAAAGGCCGGGATTGGACCCTGTGGGGGAACATCAACGAGGCGGTGGATACGGATTACATGCAGGCCACTCTGCCCGTCCGGGAGCAAAAGGACGCTGTGGGCCATGCGGTTCGTGCGGTGTACCTGTACACCGCCATGGCCTCAGTCCAAT
>OBYM01000181.1_pt1 | contig 41168 bp, 37 predicted proteins | sample 1538191 | NCBI WGS metagenome assembly OBYM01 (sample SAMEA2580165, study PRJEB22360) | human gut metagenome | biome: human gut; feature: human-associated habitat; material: faeces | place: Denmark | collected 2008/2010 | reverse complement strand
TCCTTTTACCCTTTTCTCTTTTAACTCTTGACTTTTTATAGCTGGTCTCTCTACACTTCACACAAGTCCGCTCTCATGGCGGCGCAGAAAGTCCAGGGCGTTCTGGTACAGGATGCCGGACACCACCGGCTCCGGCAGGCCGCGTCCCAGCAGATAGCCGTAGATCCCAGCCGCTTTCTCCGGGGAATTCAGGCACTCCGGCAGTTCCGCCCCGTCAAAGTCGGAGCCCAGAGCCAGGCACTTCTCCGCCCCCAGGGACAGGAAGTGGTCCACATGGCGGTACAGGTCGTCCAGGCTCTCCACCTTCCGGTCCTCCCGCAGGAAGGCCACGAAGTAGTTCAGCCCGATGAGGCATTTCCGGCGGACCATCTCCCGGATCATGCCGTCGGTCAGGTTCCGCTTGTGGGCAGCCACGGCCCGGGCGTTGGAGTGGGTGGCCACGAAGGGGCGCTCCGCCACCTCCAGCAGGTCGGCAAATCCGGCGTCGTTCAGGTGGGACACATCCACCAGGATTCCGTACTTCTCCAGCTGTGGGATCACCTGCTTTCCAAAGGGAGACAGGCCGTGCCCGGTCTGGTGGCCGGAGCCGATCTCGTTCTCCCCGTTCCAGGTGAGGGTAACCGCCTTCACCCCGTCCGCCGCCAGCAGGGGGACCCGGTCCAGATCTCCCGCCAGGGCAGAGCCGTTCTCCACGCTGAGAAAGGCCGCCGTCCGTCCGGTGCGGAAGGCCTCCTCCAGGTCGTCGCAGGTCCGGCAGCGCAGGACCCGGGAGGAGAATCGCTCTGTCTGCCTGAAAAAGCTGTCCCGGTTGCGCTCATAGTAGGCAACGGCCTCCGCTCCATGGTACTCATCCGGGATGAACACCGCATAGAACTGAGCCCAGTGAACGCCCTGTGGAATATTGGACAGGCGCAGAACCCGCTGGGGATCGTCCAAGGTATCGGTCTCCCCACCGCTGGTGTATTTGCAATCAGTCAGGGTGTCGCAGTGTAGGTCTATCAGCGCATAGGGCTTTTCTTCCAAGGCTCTCTTCCTCCTTTGATCAAATCGTCAAACCGGCTCTTTTTTCCCGCCCCTCCGCATCATTTGATACCGCTTCAGGGCGTTTTGGTATGCCACGAGGACCGCCTTTCGGGAGGAGCCCCCGTAGCACTGCTCCAGCTTTTTCTCCAGCCAGCTGTCGATCTTGGGAAAATTCCGCCCGATAAACAGCCGCTTTAAGTACTCCTCCGTCAGCTGCAAGGTGTGGGTGCAGCCAAAATCCAGCACCTGCTCCGTCTCCTCGTCCACCTCAAACGCCATATAGAAGGAGCCGTACATTTTGGTAATGGCGTTGTCCGCATTGGTTCTGGACTCGCCGATGATATAATAGCTCTGTACCTGATCCTCCGGGAAACGATCCATCTCTGACATCATATTCCATTCCTCCCTGTATGCAGCTGGCCGGCGTTCTCCGCCTGTCTCCCTGGATTTCTCAGACCCCGGAAACAAAAAACCAGTAAGAATCACGCAATCCACATTTGAGATTACGTCTCCTTACTGGTTTTCATGCACGCAGTCACAGGGGGAAGCCTGTGTGTAGTAACATGAAGCAGCTTCGATTCAATTTCTGCTCACGTCCGGCCAGCTGTTTTGGACGATTCAAACAACTTCACTGTTGTTTTTCTTCTGCAATTTATACTATACATCCACCCTCTCCTTTTTGTCAAGGCTTTCTTTCCAGAGGCGAAACAGTTCCCCGCCGACCGCCCTCCGCCTTCCTCGGCAGACCGCGGGCTGTATCCGGCAAAATGGTCGACGGCCGCTCTGCCAATCTGCGCTGTTTCTCTTTTTTGCAGTCCCGAGCGCAGCTGCATTTCATCGCGGCTCTTTCTTTTCTGCACAAGGGAAAATTCCACATTTCGCTTGCATATAAATTGTATAAAAATATTCCTTATATTTTATATAATTTGTGGAGATTGCCGGTTTTGTGTCTTTATGTTATATTTAAGGTACCATCTCGGACGCAGCTTTTTGAAAGGAGGGTAGAGCAAGCCATTCAAGAAAAGGAATCTTGGCTGTCGTTCCGTTGTACAAGACGCAACCAACCTGTGTTGAAAGGAGTGTTGACATGAACGTGAACCGCACCCGTAAATGGACCGGCCTGCTGCTGTCGGGAGCCGTGCTGAGCAGTCTGTTGGTCACTTCCTCCCTGGCCGCAGAGTCCTCTGCCTCTCTGGAATTTCAATATCCAGAGGATGTGAACCCGACGGAAGTCACCATCACGGTGCACGAGGGCTATCCCACCGCCAGCGGCGAGGATGCAGTGACCGCCCTGCCCCAGGTATCCCAAAATTCTGACGGCAGCTTCGTCCTCAGCGAGCCCGGCACCTACTGCTATTGGGTCCGAGGCGACGGCTACTACAACGTGTGCAAGATTTTCAACGTGACACAGGAGGATCTGGCCGCCGGAAGTATGGAGTTGACGGTGGAGACGGGGAAAATGGCGTATACCGGCTATGAACCCACCTCTCCGGACCTGGCCAACGTCCCCGACAATTACGCCCAGGGGGCCGCAGACACCGTTCTGACCCTCTGGCCGGATGAAATTCTGGACCACTTTACCACAGATACTCTGGCCAACTATCAGGAGTATGATACCCCCTTCTTTACAGAAGAACGCGCCGATCACGAGTTCACCTCCCAGGAAGAGATGCTGGACTATTTGGAGGCAAAGGACGCCGCCGAGCCGGACATGTATCTCTATAACCTGGGCACAACCCCCGCCTACCAGTATGAAATGCCCATAGCAGTCTTTACCGACACCGACCTCTCCTCCGCAGCCTCTCTGGAGGAGGCCGGCGAGCTGGTGTCGGACAACGGCAAGCTCACTGTGTGGATTCAGGCCCAGATCCACCCCAACGAGCCCGCCGCCGGCGAGGCCGCGCTGGTCATGGTCTCCGATCTGTGCGGAAGCTATGGCGACGCCGTGCTGGACGACATCAACGTAGTGGTCGTCCCCCGCATCAATCCGGACGGGTCCTACCTGTTCACCCGGGCCACATACCAGGGCTTTGACATGAACCGGGACCACATGGCTCTGAAGGCCCCGGAGCTGGCCTATCTCCATACCGCCTACCGCTACTTTATGCCCGAGGTTGCCATTGATTTCCATGAATTTGGATTCTACGGCGTCACAGAAGACGGCTATATGCGCAACGCGGACGACCTCCAGGTCACTCCCGCCACCAGTCTGAACGACGACGAACGCGTGACTCAGCTGGGTCTGGACGCAGTGGATGCACTGCACCGGAACGCGGAAGATTCCGGGCTGCGGGTCTATCACTACGGGATTACCGTCAATAACCCCATTGGCCGGGCCTATTACGGTCTTTATAACTCTCTCTCCGTTCTTGTGGAGACGCGGGGCATCGGCGCCGGCGCCACCAATTTCGAGCGCCGGGTGTACTCTCAGCAGCTGTCTGCCCACTCCATTATCGACTACGCGGTCGCCAACGACGACGCGATCAACGAGGCTGTGGCCGACGCCCGCCTTCAGGTGATTGCGGACGGCGAGGCCTTCAATTCCGACGATATTGTGGTTCTGCACCAGGTGGCCTCTGGCACCACCCAGTCTGCCACCCCCCTGACCCGGTATCAATACAGCGTAGACGGCAGTGATACAAAGACTTCCTCCGCCACGCTCGCCATCAACGATACCGTGGTACGCAGCCGTATCCGCCCCACCGCCTATGTCATCCCCAAGGACATCCCCAACGCGGAGAAGATCCTGTACATCCTGGACAACCAGGGGGCGGAATACTACGAACTGGCTCCCGGCTCCACCGCCAATCTGAAGCAGTATTACTATGTGGGCGAGTACACCTACGAAGGCAGCAGCAAAGGCTTTACCGCCGACTTGCGGGAGGAGGCCGCCGTTACCTTTGACCAGGGAGCATACGTCATCCCCATGGATCAGGTCTCCGGCAATGTGATCGCCATGACCATGGAACCCGACGTCAACGACTCCAACGGCTACGACGGTACTCTGGTCCAGTATGGACTGGTGAGCTATGATACTGCCACAATGAATTTCCCAATTTACCGCTATGAAGGAAACAATCCCAGAACTACGCTGGTCAGCAATGCTCCCGAAACTCCATCGGAGCCTGAAACTCCCACTGAGCCTCAGCCGGAAACCCCCGCCGCCTCCGGCACCTATACGGTTCAGTCCGGCGACTGTCTTTGGAATATTGCCCAAAGAGAATTGGGCTCCGGCACCTTGTGGGAAGCCATTTATGAGGCAAACCGGGATCAAATCACGGACCCCAGCCGAATTCAAATTGGACAGGTTCTGGTAATCCCCGCCGCCTGACGCGCCTCGGCGTTTTTCCCAGCTTTGGCACAGTTATACCGCCGCAGGAGATTCTTCTATTTTGAATTCCCGCAGCAGGGTTCGGCGGCTTATCCGAACTGTCCCTGCACCATAAGTTTCTTCTAATCAAAACGTGTCCTTACCACCGCCTCCGGCGTGTAAGGGCACGTTTTGATACTGCTCTCCTCGAACTCAGCACAGTCCCGGGATAATCGCCCCCAGTCCGCCATTTCCAACAAGGCACAGCGGGCCCCATTTTGATCCCGATATCGGCACTGAGGAACTGGGCCACATGGAGATGGTGGCAGCTATTGTCCACCAGCTGACTCGAAATCTCAGCGACGAGGACGTGCGGAATAGCCTTGCTTTCGCCCCCTACTTCGTGGATCACACCACTGGGGTCTACCCGACGGCGGCCTCCGGCTTCCCCTGGACCGTCGGATCTATCCAGTCCACCGGAGATCCTATTGCCGATCTGACGGAGGACTTGGCCGCAGATGGTGCAATGACGTAAGGCCAACATCCCTCAAAATGCATCAAACTCCCTGATTCCACTTTTCTGTGCGGAATCAGGGAGTTTTTATTCCATATCATAACAGTTTAGACCGCAGATGTGGCATTTACACCTCAGTTAATCCCGTCTCTGACAAAAGAAGATCCCAATTTTTCTGGAGCACATCACGATTTTCCATTACAGTCTCGGCCGTACGATCCCGCATTGCCTCTTTGGCCATACTGCAGGACCGTCGAATCAATTCAAACCACTGTGACAGATTTAGGGCACAGGGGTTGCCACAGTTAGGGGGCAACAAAAACTTCACCGCATTTCCGCTGCTCCCAACGATATCAGAAATAAACAGCATTTTTTCTCGCTTCAACTTTGCGTTCAGTTTCTGACGCTCTTGCTCTGCCACTGACAAGAAAAGATTATCTGGTGTTCTGGTCAGAGAAAGATAGGCATCAATCAACAGGTTTTTTATTGCAACCGGTACCGCTGTGGAAACCAGGTGCCGCAGATCATATCCGTCCAGATACATTCGCTCCGCAATTTTAGCCAGTGAATCGTCCCTTCCCCCGGCAGTAAAGAATTGAGTGAGACAAAAACCAGGTACTGGAATTCCCCTTGCTGTGCATACATCCGAGATAATGTGCCCTATATAATAGAATACAGCCAGATACTTTTCCTGTTCGGGTACTTCTTTCGGCGAGAGGAGCACCCGAAGACGACCTTCCTCATCAATACACGTCGTGGTCCCGCACAGAATATCTGCCACGGCAAAAAAGAGTCCCAAAAAGGGGTCATGGGCAAAACTTCTCAGCCTGTGATTATTAGGATTCATTACCCCCTTTTGGAGAGACAAATCATACGGTACCTTACAGACATCGGAAAACCATTGAAGGATTGGAATCAACTCTCCATCTGCCGTTTTTCCGATTTTTCGGAGCGCGGCGGTCAGCAAACTCCCATCAAAACATTCTCCGCCCCGATAAATCTTTACCACTTCCGGAGTCCCCACAAAAATCACATCGATCACAATCGATGCAATTCCGGCCAAGGAGGCAATCACATATTCTTCACTCCGGAGTTTTGGAAATACTCTGTCCGTATGGGAAAAGTCACAGATTGCCTGGTCTATATATACATCTATTTCTGACGTCTGGCCGTCAGAAAGCTCTGGCAAGCGGATCTCTGCTCCTGTTTCTTCCGCCAATTGATTGATTCCCGCAATCAGTGCATTGATTGTCTCCCGTTCCTCCCACCTCTCTTTTTCCAGGTCAGTGCAGGCTTTTTTTATCTGATCTACATCGGATTGGATGAGGGACAAATCTTTTTGAAACTGAATGATCGATTTTTCCTTGGAGGCCTCGTAGCTGTGATCATTCTTCTCCTTCATATTCCGCCCCTATCTCATAAGAAGACTTAAAAACTGCCATGTCTTGGTACGATTTTTGCAAATAGTTCAATGTTTTTTTCATATTTTTTATGGCATCTTTCTTTTCTTCATCTTCCTTCTTCAACTTCTCTATTTCTCTCTGCAACTTATGAATTTCTCGACGCAGGTTCTCCATCACGGCCTGGGCACTCTGCACATCCTTTTGTGCATTGAGAATAATTTCTTTCAAGACAACTTCCAGCTTAGCGGCCTGACTCAGCGCAAAAGAGGGCATGGACTTTGCCAGTATGCTCACTGTCGATACTGCCGCTCCGCCGCCCGCAGCCCCAAGAAGCGCTCCTCCGCCAACAATTGCCACAACGCCGCCTGCCATGCCGGCACCGCCTACCGCAATTGCACCGCCTCCCGCCATTGCCAGACAGGCCGATGTCAACGCCGCTCCGGTTACCCCCGCAAAGTTAGACCCAAACAGCGCAACAGCAACAGGTCCCGCAAATATGCCTGCGGTAGCAGCCGCGGCGGCCGAAATTGCCACAACCGATACCGTCCCCAGCGCCACTTTCTGCATTTTGCCTGAAAGCTTATTGATGGTCTTTTGATACGTCTTTTTGAATCGGTCTACAAAAACCGGATCCATCAGGCCAGAGGACTTAGCCAGACTTTTTAGAAACGCCGTCTGATCGGAGTAATGCAGTTTCTGATAGTGCTTATCCGCGTCTTTTGTCTCTCCCAGCGGCGTATATGCACGAAAAAGCGTTCCTTCGAGCATAATGAGATAGAACCATGTCTGATTGATACTGCTACTTGCCTCATTCGCGACGGTGTCCAGTAGTTCCTCATAAGTGTAGAAAGTAATCTCATCGTCCATCGTAGCCTGAAGACAGGCGGACCAATGCTCCAGCCAATGTTCTTTGTAAATAATATCTTTCTGGTTGGAGTTGATGTCCCTCTTTGTCAACAGATATTCCAACGAATACAAGATCTTGATCTGCTGTTTGGTGAGACCAAACATTTCAACTGTGCTGCGTACTTCATTTTCCATAATTCTCGACTCCTCTTTCTATTTTTATAGGATTTCAACGAATGCTCCCTGGCTTTTCATCCACATATCGATCCCCTTTCCAAACACCTCTGCCCGAATCTCATACGTCCCGTCCCGCTCGCCGACGATCTCCGCTGTGGGCAGACGGTCCAGGACAGCCTCCACCGACGGCCCTTTATACAGAAAATGGACCGTCCGCAGCCTCCCTCCGTACATGAATTGGACCCGCTTTCGAAACTCCCCCTCTGAAAAGCGCTGACTATATGGGACGGTGAAGTGTTCCGATTGTACCTGGATCTGTTCCAGACGGTCCACCCGATAGATAGTGGGATAGGGGTCCTCTGGATATTCAAATTCCTGATTCCGGTCCACGTTTTTCAAAAACGCCGCCAAATAAAAGTAGAATTCAGAGCACATCAGGCCCACTGGCTGGAGTCGGCGGTGCTTCTTCTCTCCTGTCTGAGTTCGATAATCCGCCTGGATCTCTGAGCGGCTTTGAATGGCCTGCCCCAGGGTCCATAGAATGTCTACCAGCGATTTTCCGTGGCGGGGCTCCACATAAAAATGGCGCTCGTTGGAAATAATCTCCTGGAGCTTTTCCCGCTCCGGCGGCCGCATACCATGAACCAGGAGTTTATCCAGAATCTGATCCATCTCCCGCTTTGACAGCGATCGACTTTCCAAGAGAATCTTGCAAACTGCCAGCATTTCTCCACAAGAGAGAAACGCGCCCTCACCCTCGGACAGCCGGTAGCAGTTCTGCCCCAGATCATAGTGAATCTCCAAAGGCGGGGTCTGCTCCGCAAAAAAGTTCCGAAGCTGTTCAATATCCCGCTGAATGCTGCGCTCGGACACGCCAAAGACTTGCGCGGCCTCTTTTTTCTGAATGCTCCCCCGGTTGACCAACTGATCATACAGAGATAGGAGGCGGAATCCTTTTTCCTCTGCCATTTCTCTCCCTCCTTCTCCATTATACCGACCGGGTTAGACGGAAACTGTCCATGAGAAGAAAAAAGCGCCTGTTTCTTATCCCTTATTCTACCCTAAAAGTTCCTCCATTTCAACACTTAAAGTTTATTTATAACAGGAACTCTCCGGGATAAACTGAATGAAACTACTGGGGGGCACAATATGGACTGGACGGCAATCGGAAGCAGAATACGAAAGCAGCGGGAATACCTTGGCTACACCAGAGAACAGTTTGCCGAACTGCTGGAGGTCACACCGAAATTTTGTTCGGACATTGAACTCGGTGTCAAAGGGATGTCTGTTCCGACCCTCTGCAAAATATCTTCCACGCTCCGCCTGACCACAGATTATATTCTATTTGGCAGAGCAGAGGTCCAGGCCGACGATCCGATCTCTCTTCTCCTCCATAGTTGTACAAATACAGAGCGGGAGTATGCCGAAAGTCTGCTGAAAACCTTTCTTTTGGCCATGAATACAAAAAAAGATTCGCCTTAGCCGGCGAATCTTTTTGCTTTCCGATAAAATGTGCTGGGCGATAAGTTCAGCTTTCTCATGGCTTCTGCTGCTGTCAGCTCTCCTGCCCGCCACCGCCGTATCACTGCGTCCAGACCTGGCGGCTCAATGGGTTTTCGCCCCTTGTATCGGCCCTGACCTTTTGCAGCCGCAATTCCCTCCCGCTGCCGCTGGAGGATGTATTCCCGTTCCAGTTCCGCCACCGCGCCAAAGACGGTCAGCATAAACTTTCCTGTGGGCGTCGTAGTGTCGATCGCCTCTTTCTGGGATATGAATTCTACACCTTTGCCCGCAAGCCGCTCTACCAATTCGAGTAGGTCGCGGGTGTTCCGAGCAAACCGGCTGATCGACTCGACAATAACGGTATCCCCCTTTCGCACATACTCCATCATTTTCTGCAGTTCCGGTCTCTGTGCATTTTTCCCACTGGCCCGGTCGATGCAGAGCTCATCTACTCCCAGGCGTTCCATCAGAATCTCCTGGCGAATCGTATTCTGCTCTTGCGTACTCACTCTGATGTAGCCGATTCTCATTGTTCAATTTCTTTCTCTTGTCAAGCACATAGTTCCTTGGTATACTAAAATTGATGAAGTTTGTTCAAAATCTTGTTTCGGGAGGTGGCTATTATGGCAGTCCGCACGCTATCTGAGATCCAGGATATCGTTTCCCGCTTAGCCAGACAATACGGTGCGAAGCGGATCTATCTATTTGGCTCTTACGCCCGCGGAGATATGAATGAGGACAGCGATATCGATCTCCGCATTGATAAGGGCGCAATCCAAGGGCTGCAGCTGGCAGGCCTTCTCCTTGATTTGGAAGACTCTCTTGGAGTGTCCGTCGACTTGATTCCAACCACCAGTTTGGATCCTCATTTTTTGGAATCCATTCACAACGATGAGGTGCTGCTATATGAAGCCTCTTAATCGTGATATCCACATCCTGGAGCATATTGTCTCCTATTGTCAGCAGATTGAAGAGACCGTTGCCCGTTTTGGCAACGATGGCTCTATTTTTCCTCAGATCCTATTTATCGAAACGCAGCCGCTCTCTGTATTCTACAGATTGGGGAACTGGTAGGAAAATTGAGTGAGGAATTTCGATCTCAGCATTCTTCGATTCCCTGGCGTCAAATCAAAGCCATGCGGAATATTGTCGCACATAGTTATGGTACCGTAGATCCAGAAACTACTTGGGAGGTCATTCAATATGACATTCCAAAGTTAAAGAAATATTGCGGTTCCCTCTTAGATACTCCTGCAGAAAAAACTTGAACATTTCTCAAAAAGGTCGGTTTCCAAACTGGCACATGCCAAATCTCGGAAACCGACCCTTTTGAAATACATAATCCGTGTGCCACTAGGGTATGTCTTATTGGTACACGGATTTGGTTTATCCAGGCAGAATCAACAGGCCGCCGCTGGTGTTCAGGAACTGCTCCGGGCGGCTGCATTGCCTTTAAACCGTGTTCAATTTCCCTTACACAGGGTCCTTTTCCTGGCTCCACCACTGGAATTTTCATGCGCTTTTCCTCACCATAATACTCTGCCATAAGGAATTACACCATTTATGCCATTCAAACCCTACAACTCTACCAGATGCTAATATCTGGTACATAGTTTTTCCTCTCATGTTTATGGATGCTCCTTTATGCTGGTAACAATCCATTTACCCGCATTATCTTTCTCAACTGTCCATAGCGAGGGAATGTTTTTACTGCCGCTGACAACTTGCCCCTCACTGTTGATCACCTCATAGGAATAATACACCCAAAGGTATCCCTCTGTGTCATCAAGGTGTGCAGACCAAAGTTCAAGAGAGTGATTGACAAAGGATACATCATTCCAATAGTCAGTATCGGTTGCATATCTTGAAAGCACGCCATACAGTTCTTCATTTTCTGCACTGTTATGTTCGCAATCGTGAAACGCCGCGTCCGCTTGCCGGAGTATGGATTGTGCTTCTGCGCGATCAGCCCCGCTGCCGATATACGCCAATTTTGCAATTTCACTGCTGCTAAAATATGAAGTGCCGCCAACTTCAATAATCCGATAAATCGGGAAATAATGTATAAACACCACTGCTGCCAACAAACAAACTGCTGTTATAGAAATTGCAATCCATTTCTTCTTTCGGATTTTCTTTTTAATTGTGACCAACGCATTCGCGTCATTTTTATTCTGCGATGCAGCAGCCTCATCAATTTGTTTTCCTGCTTTCAACGCTTCAAGTTCAGCGGCACATTCAGCACAAGTTTTTAGGTGTTCCCTTACAAATGCCGCCGTTTCCTCCCTTACCATATTTTCAAAGTACAGTGGCAGCATATCGCGAACAATACTACACTCATTCTTCACGACTGATTTCCTCCAAATCTATGTTGCATCATTTTTCTTGCTCGGTGGTAGGTAACACAAGCCCAATTATCGGTTTTATTATAAAGCTCACCGATTGCCTTGAACGATAGCTCCCCAAATACCCGCCACATGAAAACTTCTTTATACGGGTCAGGTAATTCATGCAAAATCTTTCGTATTTGTTTGGCTTCTTCCTGTGCTCCAATCAGTTCTTCAACGAAAGCGTCCGGGGCAATCATATTTTGCAGCTCAGCTTCATCAACGCTCGTTGTTCTTTCATTCTTTTTTTGATATGAGTAATATGTATTTTTTGCAATTTGGCAAAGCCAAACACGTATATCACATTCTCCCCGAAAGTCATCTATGGACTTCATGGCTTTGAAAAAAGTGTCGCTCGTAATTTCTTCTGCAATATGTTCATTGCCCGAAAGCTGTCGGATATACTGATACACCGATTTAAAATAAGTCTGGTAAATCGCGTCAAACTCCATTACACTACCACCTCCTTTCATTGATAAGACTGCATAAAGCCAAAAATCTTACAATCTTCTTAATACAAATTATAGCATCTCAACATAGTCCATAACAACTTCCTCTGGGAATACTCACTGCACAGCAATGCCGCGTGCATTCCCCACTTGCGGGAATCATACGCAACAAGGAGTGAAATGAACTCATAATGGGAAATAGCAAACATAAAATGACTTAGAAAGGAGCACACCCTTTATGAATCGACTTCCTCCTACCCCATCCTGCCGGAGCGTATTCCGGAAATCCGAGACTCCCCTGACGGCGGAGCGGTACACCAAGATCTGGATCCAGCTGATCAACCAGATGGAGCGCTCCAGCTCCATTGCAGCAGGGCTCCAGTAACAGCCACAAAAGCGGTCTCCTGACGAGCATTGTCAGGGGGCCGCATTTTTATAGGAGCGATGTCCAATGTCCAAAGCCGCAATCTACTGCCGCCTATCGGAAGAAGACCGGAATAAGGCCTCCGCCGAGGACGACAGTACCAGCATACAAAACCAGAAGTCCATGCTTCTGCAGTACGCCATACAGCAGAGCTAGGAAGTATTTCACATTTACAGCGACGATGACTACACAGGTTCTGACCGAAACCGCCCGGAGTTTCGCCGCCTCTTAGCGGATGCTCAGGCCCATAAATTTGATATCGTCCTCTGCAAAACTCAGTCCCGCTTTACCCGTGAGCTGGAACTGGTAGAAAAGTACATACACGGGCTTTTCCCGCTGTGGGGAATCCGTTTCGTCAGCATTGTGGACAATGCGGACACCGACAACAAGGGGAACAAAAAATCCCGCCAGATCAATGGTCTGGTAAACGAATGGTATCTGGAGGACATGTCCGACAATATTCGCAGCGTCCTCACCAATCGCCGGGAACAGGGCTTTCATATTGGCGCCTTCGCCCTCTACGGATACCAGAAAGACCCTGCTCAGAAGGGCCATCTGATCATTGACCCAGAGGCCGCCGCAGTCGTGCGCCGGGTCTTTACCTTGTTTTCACAAGGATACGGAAAAACGGCCATCGCCCGAATTCTGAATGAGGATGGGATTCCCAATCCCACCGAGTATAAGCGCCGGAAAGGATTGCGGTACCAATCTCCCCCTGGAAAGACAGGAACACTGTGGAAATACCCCGCCATCTCTCACATGCTGACCAATGAGATCTACATTGGCAACATGGTCCAGGGGCGGTACGGCAGTGTATCTTATAAAAGCAAACAGAACAAGCCCCGCCCCAAAGATCAGTGGATCCGGGTCGAACACACTCACGAGGCAATCATCGACCAGGACCTCTGGGATCGGGTCCACGCATTGATACAAGAAAAGGTAAAGCCCTTTATAGGCGGTTCGATTGGGCTCTTTGCCAAAAAGGTTCGCTGCGCCAATTGCGGATACACTATGCGCTCCACGAAAAACCGCGGGCGGCACTATCTACAGTGCTCCAACCGCCGAGTTTCGAAAGAGGCCTGTACCGGCGCATTTATTTCCGTAGAAAAGCTGGAACGCATTGTGGTCCAGGAGCTGAACCGGCTCTCCGCGCAGTATTTGGATCAAGATGAGCTGGAACAAAACCTTGCGTTTTCCAGCTCTCTCCTGGCTCAAAAACAGAAGGTGCTGGATCAGCTCTCTAAATATCAGGCGCAGCAGGAGGAGTTCCAAACGGGCCTGCGAGAGCTCTATCTGGATAAGGTACGGGGAATTCTGTCCGAGGCGGATTTTCTCAGTCTCTCCCAGGACTTCTCCAAGGAAAAGGAGCTTATCGAGGGGAAAATCACGGAAACCAACCGTCGGCTGGAAGAACTGGACACCCGAATTGCCGCCGGGGACAACCGCCGGGAACTGGTCCAGCGTTACGCCAATCTGGAGCACCTGACCCGTGAAATGGTGGAAGCCCTCATTGACTATATTTTAGTGGGGAAACGTCGGCTTGGTGAGAGTGATCCGCTGGTTGAAATACATTGGAATTTTTAAATTAGAGATAAATATTTGCCTAGGAAAAGAAAATCATGTTTCTTTTCCTAGACTTTTAATCAAACGATTTTTTCGTTTCGGGGGCGGACCGCATAACAATGCTTATCCACCCTTTAGGGAATTCCTGTAAGTTCTTTAACAATATTCCCCCTGCATTGAAAAGTCTTCAGTTTCCAGACGACGGATAGAAATGCCCACTCCCCACGCATGTGGGGTTTACTAGTCCCCGGTAGCAATGCGAGCGCAGAACTTCGGTCCACCCCTACACATGTGGGGTTTACTCCTCCATGTTGCAGTCACGGGCGGCGTTCTGCGGTCCACCCCCACGCGCGTAGGGTTTACCGACCCGGACGGCCTACAATGACAGCGGCGACCGATTTATTCCCACGTGCGTGGGGTTTACATGTTCTTGTCCACCGGCTTTCCGCCCTTTGCCGATTCATCCCCACGTGCGTGGGGTTTACGTACCGGCAGACGCTGGGCCACAAACCCCTGATCGGTCTATCCCCACGTGCGTAGGGTTTGCAAGGACAGCATTTGCGACAACAAGCCCTTGGCGGCCCATCTCCACATACGTGGGGTTTGCTTGCCAAGAATGTCCGCCAACCGGGACAGATCCGGTCCATCCCCACGCACGTGGGGTTTACTCATCAAAGTCGGTGTTGGTGTCGCTGGCCTCCGGTCCATCCCCACGTGCGTGGGGTTTACGCCTTGATAACCCGCTTTGAATTCTGTACGATTCAAAGCGGGTTACTCTGCTCATGAACAACTCGGACTGTATTGTCTGTGGCAAGAAAAGCGGAAGAAAGACGGTCGTCAGACACGATTTTTCTGCCTTTGAAGAGACAAGTTTTCCCACTGGAAAGTGCTTGAGCGTATTTTGCTTATTTTGCAATAAAAATAAAGAAAAACCCCGTAAAATCAAATGATTTTACGGGGCTTTGGTCCGAGTGGGGAGACTTGAACTCCCGGCATCCTGCTCCCAAACGCTTGAATCAAATTTTTTGTGGCGATTTGTAGTGCTTTCCAGCACTTTCCGCTCGGTATCAAATATTTTTTGACGCTCTTAAATCCGCTGTTTCCACGTGTTCCGGTCCTGACTGTGGTCAAATATGGGGTCAAAAACGCTTCCTGACCAGGGGCGGCAGTGTCTGCCGGTCCCGGCGCGGAAGCGTTTTTTCGTGAGAGAAGTTACTCAATTTCCAGCAACTGCTGGGCGGTATCTATGGCCGCCCGCTTATCCCGGATCTTAGGATCGTCATACGACTTTCTGCGGCACATCCAGCAGGAGCAGTGAATCTTCCCCTTGGACAGCCGTCCGGCGGCACCGTGTTCCCATGCAAGGACGTACTCTTCTCCTCCAAGCTGGCGGAGGATCGTTTCCTTGCGATGAATCGCACGCATGCGCTGTTTGCGATGGTAACTGCGGTCTCTGTTCAATTGTGCTCACTCCTTGACAGTTCGGGCCGCCTGCAAGAGTCGTCAAGGAAACATGCTCTCTTACAGGCAGCCTATCTGCCAAGAAGAAAAACGGTGATAGCCCATCACTTTAATCCTTTCTGCTGTTTGGGCTATTGTACCTCTGTAGAGGGTATTAAGCAAGTCTTTTCTGTGCGGCGGGCGTATCAGTTTTTCACACACCTATTCAAAGAATAAGGGCCAACGGCCGTCCCCTATCTGCTCAACAACCAATGAATGCCCACCACCGTCCGCTCGATCCCCTGGACAAAGTGGTTTCCGGGATTCAGCCGGAACACTGTGTCAATGCCCTTGTTCTGGTAAAAGGTCTGAATCTCCTCTGTTTTTTCCTGAACTGTTTTCAGGACTGGATTGCGGGTCTTGGCCTCCTTGTCCCCCAGGGAGAAGTAGATGCAGTCCGGCCAGCGCTTCGGCTCATGGGAAAGGACGTATTCCTTGAAACCAGGAAACCATAGTGAGCCGGACATGCACCCTACCCGCGAAAACACATCTGTCTGGTAGATGGCGTACAGGGCGAATAGCCCCGCTAAAGAGTACCCAGCAATTCCACGCCATGCTGGAGGCACAGGCAGTTCTTTTTCTGCTCTGGATATGATCTCCTCCACCAGCAGCCGCAGGTAGTCGTCCGCCCCGCTGGTGAAGGGCTCTCCCTTTTTGAATGCCGCTGGACTGTCCCACGGGGCCATATCGTGGTTCCAGTCCAAACCGCTGACTGCAATCAATGTGAACGGCGGACAGCCAACCGCCTGCGCCTCCTTAAATACCTTCTGCCCCTCACCGGAGACGGTGTTGAGATAGATAATAGGTGCGGTTGCTTCAAGACTTGGAAAAATGGATATCGTTTTTCCTTTTGTTGAGAAAGTGCACATAATTTTGAATCATCCGCTTTCTATTTTGATAGTTGGTGTCATACAGAATAGTCCTGCTTATTGGATAAATATAATGCTAAACTAATTTTACAAGAAAGAGAAACAATATATATCAAAGCTGGACAGCCTTGTTGATATTTGCCAATAAGACCTTGTCGGATTTTGAAATTCCAGTTATACTAAATACAATATACATCCACAAAGAGAAGATAGGAAGAGTGAAATATTATGCTACCTCCTGGTCTCTACGAACAAGTTATCAATACCGCTCTGAACCGCGAGCTTTCGGAGATCCCCGACGCCCGCAAATCAGTTGCGCCTCTTGACAAGGCAGAGGCATCGAAAGTACTGGCGCAGTATCTGGCGGATGTGGTACAGAAGGGCCTGGACAACGTACTGGACAACGGTGGAGATATCTCCACGCAGATCAGTCTTGCCAATAAAATCGTAGACCTTATTCAGAACACAACCCAAGAAGCTGACTTTGCCACGCTGAGTGTTGATCAGCGGGCAGAGCAGCTTCTTGCGCTTTTACGGGAGCAGGACCCCCGGCTGGCCGTAGGCAAAACGGCTGCCGACCTGATCCGGCCGGAAACCTCCATTGCCCAGAGCAGCCTGTTTACCGGGGCCATTCATGAGCCACAGATGTACACAGAGTTGAAAAAGGAGATTGTCTCCGCCGACCGCATCGATATGCTGGTGTCCTTCATCAAATGGAGCGGCCTGCGTCTCCTGATGGATGAGTTGCGGGAGTTTACCCAAAACGGAGGAGAACTGCGTATCATCACCACTTCCTACATGGGAGCTACCGATGTGAAGGCGATCGAGGAGCTCCGAGCATTACCGAACACCAGAATCAAGGTCAGTTACGACACCAAGCGCACCCGGCTCCACGCCAAGACCTATGTCTTCTACCGGGATACCGGCTTCACCACCGCCTATGTGGGCTCCTCCAACCTGTCCAACGCCGCCATCTCCAGCGGCCTGGAGTGGAATGTGAAGGTTACCCGCAGGGATCTGCCGGAGACCATCGACAAGATTGCCGCCACCTTCGAGAGCTACTGGAATTCCAGCGAGTTCGAGTATTACTCCGAGGATCAGAAGGAGCGGCTGGCCCGGGCACTAAAGGCGGAAAAATACTTCGATTCCAATAACGCCGAAGTCTACACCATGGACATCACTCCCTATTCCTACCAGCAGGAGATTCTGGACAAGCTGGAGGCGGAGCGTACTGTCCGAGGATATACTCGTAACTTGGTGGTAGCAGCCACCGGTACCGGAAAAACAGTGATCTCCGCTTTGGACTATAAGTGCTTTTGCAAACAACACCCCAGCAAACCCTGCCGGCTGCTTTTCGTGGCCCATCGGGAGGAAATTCTGCGGCAGAGCCTGTATACCTTCCGAGCGGTTTTGAAGGACGCCAACTTCGGGGAGCTGTTTGTGGGCAGCTACCGGCCAGAGGGCATTGACCACCTGTTTCTTTCCATTCAGACCTTCAACTCCCAGGATTTCACCGCCAAGACTGCCCCGGATTTTTATGACTACATCGTTGTAGACGAGTTCCACCATGCGGCAGCGCCTACCTATCAGAAGCTACTGTCCTACTATCAGCCCCAAATTCTCCTGGGCCTGACTGCTACCCCGGAGCGTATGGACGGCAAAAGTGTACTGCCCTACTTCAACAACCGGATTGCCGCGGAAATTCGTCTGCCGGAGGCCATTGACCGCAAGTTGCTGTGTCCCTTCCAGTATTTCGGTGTCACCGACACGGTGGATCTGAACACATTGAAGTGGAGCGCCGGCGGCTACGATAAGGGAGAACTTTCCAATCTATACACTCTCAGCGGAGCTGTGGCCAATCGCCGCGCCGATCTGGTGGTGTCCTCGCTCTTGAAGTATGTGACCGACATCGATGAGGTAAAGGGACTGGGCTTCTGTGTTTCTATCGAGCATGCGGAGTTTATGTGTCACTATTTCAACGATCACGGGATTCCGTCCATCTTTCTAACTGGAAAATCCTCCGATGAGGAAAGAAAAGCCGCCAAAGGGCGGCTGGTGAGTGGCGAGATTTGTTTCATCTTCGTGGTGGACATCTACAACGAGGGTGTTGACATTCCTGAGGTCAACACCGTACTGTTCCTACGTCCCACCGAGTCCCTGACCATCTTCCTCCAGCAGCTGGGCCGTGGCCTGCGGCTTGCGGAGGATAAGGAGTGCCTGACGGTGCTGGACTTCATCGGCCAGGCCAATAAGAAGTACAATTTCGAGGACAAGTTCGCCGCCCTGTTGTCCAACACCACTCGCAGCGTGACTCGAGAAATTAAAGACGGATTCGTTTCTGCACCTAAAGGGTGTTATATACAGTTGGAAAAGAAGGCCGCCAAGTATATTCTGGACAACATTCGCGCTTCCTACGGCAATACTGCCGGGCTCGTGTCTCGGGTAGCCAGCTTTACGGAGGACAGCGGTCTGGAGCTGACCTTGGCAAATTTCCTGGACTATTACCACTTGGACCCCAGGGCAATTTACAAGTTTTCTGCCTTCTCACGGATCTGCGCCCGGGCGGATATGATTGCAGATTTTAACGAACCGCTGGAGAAGGTGCTCACAAAAGCCCTTGGTCGGCTGGCCGTTGTGGACTCCCGGCGATGGATCCGATTTTTGCTGGATGTGCTGCCCCGTCTGAACGATGTGGACTTCACAGCGCTGAGTGAGCTGGAGCAGCGGATGCTCCAGATGTTCTATGTGACCGTCTGGGGCAAGGTAGCAGAGAGTTGGGCATCCGATGAGGCGCTGAGCAACCTGCATGCTCTCTCGGGCAGTCCCGTACTGCTGGGCGAGCTTCTGGATCTGCTTCGCTACCGATACGAGCAGATCGATTTTATTGACGAGCCAGTAGAACTTGGCTTCGATTGTCCTTTGGATCTCCACTGCACCTACACCCGGGACCAGTTGCTGGTGGCGATGGATTTTCTGAAACCGGCGACGGTGCGCGAGGGAGTCAAGTGGTTGCCGGAAAAGCAACTGGATGTGTTCTTTGTGACACTGAATAAGGCAGATAAAGACTATTCGCCCACCACCATGTATCACGATTATTCTATCAATGAAAACCTGTTCCACTGGCAAAGCCAGAGCACCACAGCGGCGGACTCCCCAACTGGACAGAGATATATCCACCATCAGGAACGCGGAAGCAAAGTGCTGCTGTTTGTTCGGGAATTCAAGGCGGACCGGATCACAGGAGGCGCAGCAGCCTATACCTTCCTGGGAACGGCAAACTATGTGAAGCATGACGGGAGTCGGCCCATGAATATCACATGGAAACTGGACCGGCCTATCCCGGCGAAGTTTTTGAAGAAGACAAATAAGCTCGTGGTGAGTTAGTAGGATTACAGCTTCACTTGACCCCCATATGGAACATGGACTGGCTTTATCCCAGTACCCATCACCAGCACCCAATCTTCGGTAAATTCCAGTCGGACTGGAATCCAGCCTGTAGCTGGATCAAAAACAGAAAAACATTCTCCACAGTGCAGGCCGCCATAGAAGCATCCATCTTCAAATACAATATCCGGTCTGTCATCACTTTTGATTAAAGTTCCAATCATAAGCAACTCCTATGAGAGGGGGATCGTTGTGAAGCTGTTTGAAATCATCCCCAGCGAGCTTTTTTCCATCCTGGCGTCACCAAACCGTGGACTATACGCAGACGCGCTGGATGTGCTTTATGAGGCTTACCAGGAAAACCTGAAAATTCCAGAAGACACGTTCTACTCCATGCTCCGTAGCAAATTAGAGCAACAGTTAGCTGATGCAACATTTGAAGAAGAAGACATTGATGAAGATGAACTACGGGATATTTCGGGCCGCGCCAGGTTCTTGATTCGCAAGTTGCACAGCAAAGGATGGTTTGAAAAGGAGCGCGGTGAGGACTTTGAGGAATATATCACGGTTCCAGGATACAGCAGCCGTCTATTGGAATTATTCCACCAACTGAGGGACGATAGCCCAATTCGCGGCTATTCCCATGTATTTGGCACATATTCCGCGCTGAAAGTTGCGGACGAGGGAAGCAGTGTGTATGATAAAATGGCAGCAATTTACAGTGCCTATGAAAACACGCAGGCACTGATCAAGCTGCTGCAAATGGTATATCACAATGTCAAGCACTTCTTTCAAATCCAAATCAAACTGCAGGAGGTCAATGCCGTACTCGCTTCTCATTTTGACGATTTTGGTCAAAAGGTGGTAGAGGCATACATCCGCCCATTAAAAATTAAAGATTCCGTACCAAAGTACCGGGTTCCGATCCAGACGATCCTCACGAACTGGATGGAGGACGATACTATGCTGTTGGCTCTGTCCAACGCCGCGTTACAGGACCGGCGCGGCACTACGTTGGAGCAGTGCCGGACGGACTTGTTGCAGAAAATTTTTTGGGTGAAGGATCGCTATGACAGCATCGAGCATGACTACCTGGACGAAATTGACCGTCAAGTGCGCCGCTATACCAGGGCCACAACACAGAAGTTGGAAAACCTAACCAATCGTGACTATAATGTCCGGGGAAATCTGAATTATCTTCTGCACGCATTGGGACAAAATCACCGTGCCTCTGAACTGGTGGACCAAATCCAGCCGGTCTTTCAGCTCTACGAGCAATCTTTTCTTTCAGAAAAGAGCCTTTGGCATCGCAAACGACCGGGGAAGCGCACAAAAGCGGCGCCGGTTCTTATTGAAGAAACCGAGATAGATGCCGCTGCAGCGGCACAGGCGATGGAACTGCTTCGAACAGAGTATAGCCGGTCCGCTATAGCCGCATACGTGGAGGAGTGGTTAGGGGACGATGGAATCTGCTATTCCAAGGATATGCGTCTTACGGACGACAAGGCATACATCATGAGCATGTTGGCAGTGCTCACAGGTAGCGACCCGTCCGTAGCTTATCGGATTCATGAGCTGGCCGGGACTTTTACAGAAAACGGATATACCATTCCCCAGCTCCAGATTATGCGTAAGGAGGGGAAGAAATGAATTTTGATTGGTTTACTACTGCGACGCAAAAGGAACTGGAGCATTTTAAAGACGTCTGCAATCAGCTGCTTAGCCGTACATACATTGTAAGAACGCTGTATAAACCGGGAGAAGGGCGGGTCAACAACCCGGACTATGTGTTTCTCTCCGCGCACGATGAGGTCATTCGAGACTACCTTGCGCTATTGGATTGGGATCTGCGAAAAGATGATCTAAATGGGTATTTCTATGTTTTGAATACGGACGAAGCCAACCGTTGCAACCTGAACAAGAAGGAAACCGCAATTCTTTTGGCCATTCGTATGATCTATGAAGAGAATATCGAGCGGCTCGGGCTGGAACAAGACGCTGTCTGCACTGTACGCGATGTGCTGGAAAAAGTAGTCACAGACTACGCAATTCTCCCTGCGAAACCCAACATGGACGAGGTGAAGCGGGCGCTTACCGTGTTGGATAACCATTCGGTGATCCAGAGAATCGAGGGGAAGTATAGTCAGGGCAACTGTAAATTTGCCATACTTCCCACGGTTTTGTCCGCGGTCTCCAGCGAAAAGCTGAATGCCATCGTATCCGTACTGAGAAAGGAGGGTGGAAATGAAGAAGTTGAAGAAGATCCTGCTGATTAACTGGCTTTATTTTTCCAAAGAGCTCATTGAAGTGGATGAGATCAATTTTTTGACCGGAAAGAATGGGGCTGGAAAATCCACTGTCATCGACGCACTTCAAATCGTTCTCCTGGGGGAAACCAACGCGCGCAACTTCAATCAGGCTGCTAACGAGAAGTCCCAGCGGACGCTGGATGGATACCTGCGGGCTGACATGGACGAGAACAATCCAAACTCTCGGCGGGGGAAAGATTTCTCCAGCTTTATCGTCTGTGAATTTCTGGACGATATAGAAGGTAGGTCGTTTGTATGCGGGATTATCTTTGACTGCCGGAGCGACGGGAGCCGTCAGGATCACTATTTCCTCTACGACGGGGTCATCCCAGAGGACTGTTTTATCCACCAGGGCGAGGCTATTGACATTCCCGCGTTGCGTGCCTTTCTAAAACCATACGGCGTCCGGGCAAAACTGTATGACACCCACAAGCAATACCAAGCGGATCTGTTGGCCAAGTGGAATGTCCACAACGAGCAGGTCATGCGGATGATGAAGAAGGCCGTCTCCTTCCGACCCATCGTTGACATTCAAAAATTTATCACCGAGAACATCTGCGACATCCCAGAAAAACCAGACATTGAGGCCATGCAACAGAATATCCGCGACTACAAGCGACACGAACAGCTTGCTCAGCGGCAGGAGGAAAAATTAGCGGCCCTGCGTGAGATTGAGAAGTTGTACCGGGATTGGCAGCAGGCGATCGACCGCTGGCGTATTCACTCCTTCCTGTCCTTGTGGGCACAGAAAGAGGTTCAGCGGTCTCAAATTGACCGCATGGAGCTGGAAAAGGGTGACTGTGAAAAGAATCTGAGCGAAACAGAGCGGCGTATCGAGGCGATGGCCGCTGAGATTGCGCAAAAGGAAACCAGGCAGCGGGAGTTAGACCGTGCTGTGGCCCAGAGTAGTGTCTTTCAGGAGGAGGAAAAGTTACAACGCCAAAAGGAAGCATTGCTGCAGGATCAGAAAAAACTAATGGGAGGGCTCCAATCCCTGGCACTGGACATCAGACGGGAATCTGACCGGATCAGCCATTTATGCGAAGATATCTTAGCCCTGGAAGGAGAGAGAAGTCTCACACCGGTGCAAGAAGTCGCAGAGACGGCTAAAAAGGCGTACTCCGTCTTTGCGGGAGCCGGGTTCGAACTATTTGCCCGCCCGCTTTCCCTTTTTGAGACGGCCCAGGACGCTATCGCAGAGCTTTCCACCGCAATGCGCCACGCCGCGCACCGAGTGGAGGATCAGCTGAATATATACAAGGACGAAACGGACCAAAAGCAGGTGGCGCTGGCGAACCTACGCAAAAATGTCAAGGATTACCCCCGGGGACTCCTTGCGTTTCAGAAACGCCTTGCCGCGGAACTGGAACAGCGACTGGGCCACCCTGTGGATCTGCCCATCCTCGCAGACGTGCTGGAGATCCGAGAAGAGGCCTGGCGCGGTGCAGTGGAGGGCTATCTCAACACACAGAAATTCTATCTATTGGTGGACCCTGCCTGTTATCGGGAAGCGTTAGAAATCTATAACAGAATGAAGCGGGACTTTGGCAACAGCTCTTTTGGCATTGTAGATGTAGGCAAGTTGAGAGAGCGAGAGAGGCTGGAGCCCCGGAGTGGCAGCCTCGCAACAAAAGTGGAGACGCAAAATGATCTGGCCCGCAGTTACATCGACTATCTGTTGGGGCGGGTGGTCTGCTGCAACCGTGTAGAGCAGCTGCGGAACTATAAAACGGCAATCACGGCAGAAGGAATGTTGTATCAGGGATATGTGGCACGCCCGCTACGCCGGGAACTGATGGAGGACGCCTTCATCGGTCGCCGTGCTGTGGAGCTGCGTATCCAGCGTCTGGAATCCGAACTTAAGCAGACAGAGGTAATGATTCAGCAGTTGGCCCCTATCCTTCAAGTACTAAGCCGACAAAACGAACCGCTGTTTACGCGGTATTTTGTCCAGAGTATTGTTCAGGAAAAGCTGGCGGATTACCTGCGTGGGCTGGAGATCACAACGGAAGTTGCCAAAATCGATGAGCAGCTCTCCCAGTTGGATCTGCTGTGGCTAAATGAGCAGCGGCGAACCATTGAGCGATTGGGTCAGGAGGTCAAAGAACTAAGGAGTCAGAAGGATCAAAAGGCCGTTTCCTTGGGGCAGCTGAAAGAACAGATTCGCCAGTTAGAATATGAGCGGCTACCGGAGCGGTACCAGCAGCTCTCCTACCTGGAAGACCGCCTACAGGACGAATTTTCTCAGGAGTATCTGGAACAGACGGGGCTCCCGCGGTATCAGCAGGAACTTGAACGCCTGAAACGGCCAACCACCGTGTATAAAAATTTCAGCGACCGATTGATCCAAACCGAAAACGAGAGAAAACAGATGTATGACAAGCTGCTTCAAGCCAGACGAGACTATGCTGACCGGTTCAAGCCGTGTTCTTTCCGGGTGGACTCCCCGGACAACACCGAATATGAAGCGGAACAGAGTGTTCTGGAAGAGAGTGAGCTTCCCAAATATCGGGAAAAAATTAAAGCCGCCCGCGAGAGTGCCCTGGAGCAGTTTCAGAATGATTTTCTTGCTAAGCTAAAATCCAGCATCGATCAGGTGCAGGAGCAGGTCCGAAGTCTCAACAAAGCCCTGAAGCAGGCACAGTTCGGCACAGACCAGTACCAGTTCCGTGTGGACCGCAATCCCGACTACGCCGACTACTATGACATGATTACGGCGCCGGAGCTGATGGAGGGAGAGGCCGGCCTGTTCGCCGTTCCGTTTCAGCAGAAATACGGGAAGCTCATCGAGACGCTGTTCAGCCAGATTGCCATGTCAGACGATACACAGCTCAACGCCAGGAAACAGAGTGAGCTTCAACAGAACATCGAACGGTTCACTGATTTCAGGACTTACCTGAAATTTGACCTGGAGACCACAGACCAAAATGGTTCCAAGCAGCTGTTATCTCAGACCCTCAACACCAAATCCGGCGGCGAGACGCAGACTCCATTCTATATCGCGGTGCTGGCCTCCTTTGCACAGCTATACCAGGTCAATAACCCGTCCAGCTTAGCCAGCAATACCGTCCGGCTGGTAGTGTTCGACGAGGCGTTTAATAAGATGGACAGTGACCGCATCGTAGAGAGTGTCCGCCTGTTGCGGAAAATGGGCTTGCAGGCCATCATTTGCACGCCCCCGGACAAACTGCCTGATATTATGCCGCTGGCAGATCGGACCCATTTGGTAATCAAGGAAAAGTACCAGATGCACATCAGGGCCTGGGGAAAGGAGATTTTGCCGATATGAAGCAAGCAATTCTCCTCTCCCGCTTGTTGGACAAATATGAAAAGAGTAAGCATTTAATGCAGCCAGGAATTTCCTCGCGCCGCGTAATGCTGCGAATTGAAAAAAACGAATTTCCGGAATATCAATATGAGAATGCACAAATCCGAGACGCATGGAATGATGTTGTCAAAATTTTAGAGGCGCAGGACCTGATTTCCGCACAATGGGTCAGCGGACGGCCTGTCTTATCCTGTGTTGCGTTAAATTTGGAGCGTCTTCCAGAGTGCTATCAAATCACAGGCAGGAAACACCCCAAGGAGATGGCGCAGTCTATTGCAACTCTGGTTGCCTTACAGCTCTCCCAGGTTACGACAGATTGGATTGCCGCATGGCGGGACAATGTATGCAAACAGGCGAGAGAGGCGTTTCGCGTGCCCGCCTATTGCAAAAAGAACCCATCTCTACTGGATAAGCTCCTTGCCGCTTTTGTGGAATACGATTCTCTGCACGGCGAAACAATTACCATGCGCGCCTTCAGTAGCAGGTGCTACCAGGATACGAAAACCTTTGAACGGGAAGTTCGGGATTCGTTCCTGCGGGTAGCTTTACAGTACTCTACCGATTTGGCAGAGGCTTACGAACAAAGGGATTTAGGTGACCGAGAACAGCTTGCCTATCTCGGCATCTACGCCCGCCCGGAACTCTACGAGCTCTCTGGAGACTGTGTTATAAAAACCGGTCTGGGTGAACTCCATCTTGCTGCAATGGCACCATATGGTCTTGCTCTGCCCAGCACATCCGTCGACGGCATTATTTCTTTTGACCTGAGCAGAATCAGACGGATCATTTTCATTGAAAATAAGACCAACTACGATGAGTTTATCTTATCAGAATTGCATCCGGATGAACTTGCTGTCTACCACGGAGGCTTTTTGAGTCCACAGAAGCGCAAATTTTTTGAGAAAATTGCGGCGTCCATGCAAGAAAAGATTCCAGTTTCTTTTTGGGCGGATATTGATTTGGGCGGGTTTCAAATGTTTGATCGTCTACAAATGATTTTCCCCTATTTGTCGCCCATGCGAATGTCTGGAGAAGAGGTCGTATTCCATCATCGCAACGGTTTGAAACGCTCAGAACATTACCTGAACCAGGTCCAGGCTGCAGTCGACTGTGGAAAGTACCCGCACTTTCGAACGGCAATGAAGAGAATCCTGGAATATGGCGTCACGATTGAACAGGAATCTTTTTTGACAGAATGACGAAAAAATGCCAATCATTACGATGTAAAGAAACAAAAAATGACAGAAGTAGTTGCAGCTCTAATTTGGGACAACGATAAATTCATGATCTGTCAACGTCTGGCCCATAAGAGCTGCAGCCTCCTCCGGGAGTTCGTTGGTGGCAAAGTGAATAGGGTGAAGCGAAAGAACAAGCGCTCATCCGGAAACATCAGGAGGAACTGGCTATTATCCTGAATGTAGGAAAGGTGTTTATGGATGTGGTTCACGAGTACCCAAACTTGACTGTTCACCTGCCCCCGTTTAACGCTTCTAATCAGGAGGTGGGCCCTTCAGTTGCTGGAACACAATGATATCTGCTGGATTACAGTGGATGAGATTGATTAGTGTGCATTTTGTCCAGCAGATGAAGAAATTTTGACAAAGCTCAAAAATAAAATTTGGATAAGTTTTTTCAAAGAACGAGTTTACCATATAATGGAATAAAATTTATTCTAATACACTATTGGGTAAATTAGCTCGTGATTTTTCAGGCACAATTTCTATAAGCTTGGATCGTTATTAGTTGAGGTCATGATTCTATGGAGAAAGAATTAATAGGCGGTACAACAAAGTTTCAGTTGAATTGGACTAATAGCTCAAATGTCCTTTGCAACTATATGAAGGAGCAAGCCTTCCTTGATATGATTTTGCGAAATCGCGCAATTATTCCTCGGTATGTGATGGAGTCGGTTAGCTATTTGGGGATAGATGGTTTAAGGCAAATATGTTTTCCTATGACTTGCTTTTGCGATATCCCATTTTCAAAAGTTTCGTCCCATATGTATCGCTATGGTGAATATGGGATTGGGATCGATAAAGATGTGATGCTTCGCACGCATCGGATTCAACCTGTTCACTATATTAATTCCGATTCACCTCTTATGGATGACTTTAAAGAAGCGTTCCGGACATATTATAAAACCGACATGAATCCAAGTAAGCAAGAGGAAAAGCTTCTTGATTATTTGTTGAGCACATTACTTTTTATGAAACCAATATGGGAACAGGATATTGAAGAAGATGGAGTTGTTCGGCCTTATATATATCAAGATGAGTGTGAGTGGCGGTTTATTCCATCAGACAACTTTCCTAAAGATCTTCATTTGGTCCTATTACCGTACGAAACATCAGAAAAAGGCAAGAACAAGTACTCAGAAGTACTTGCAAAACACAAGGAATGCTGGCTCCATTTTGAATGGCCGGAAGTACGATATATTATAGTTCCGGACGAGAGTGCAGCCAAAAGAACAATTGCTACTATCTTAGATCTTGATATTAGTGACGATGAGAGATATTTACTTATTTCCAAAATAGAAGTTAGCAAAAAGTTTTCGGAGAATATGTAAATAGGAGGTGGTTTCCATGATGTCAAGATATATGGATGTTTTCGGGAAAGACGCCAATATGAGTAAAAATATATCGACTGAAGTCTTAGAGCACCTTAACGGGGAACTTCCGAGCAATTTAATGTATTGCCAAGATGAAAGTGGTAATTACATGGTAGTTCCTCGGCCAGAAAGTCAAGAAGAGGGGTTAAAGCTGACTACACAATTCGATTTGTCTGACCACCTGTACAAACGTCTGAAATTACTTCCACCCGTAAACTGGTGGACTTATTTTTATAGATTGCAACGACCGATTCCTATCAAAAACTTAAAAATTGGAAATTCAAATAAAGTTATTCCTATTGAAGAGACAGTAGGAAATCCGCTGCAAGAGGGCAAGGGTACAATATCTGACGCACAAATGTATCCTCATAAATTTCCTGAACCAATCATGGTTACTTTTGAAAATGCAGCAGGAACTAAGATTTCTACTGGTATTCAACAGCAACCTTATGATAACATTGCAGAAATTAAGTTTAAAAATGTGGATTACCCGGCGTTAAAGATTGAAGTATATTATTTTGCACCATTAGCTGACGATATATCCAAAGAAAAAACATATACAAGCGTTGCACATCCGATTCACGTAATGTTTTCTGTTTTTCCAGCCAAAGCTCGTAATGTAAAGGAGGCTGTTGAGGCGCTACAATTATTTAAGAGTTTGTCAGATGGAACAGCAAGCATAAATGGTCATAAACTATCCCAGAAAAGTGATACATCATCTCTGAGTCCCGAACAGACTAACGAAGCAATAAGGTTCTGGTCTACTTTATTGGAATTAGAGGAAAAATTGCAAGTGAAATTTATACCTTCGGCCCCTTTTCCGACAGAAGATATGCAATTATTCAACGAATTATGCGTGACTCTTATTGAAAAAAAGGAACTTACTTGGAAGCATCCTTTTAACCATTTTCATATGGATGGGTATACCCCCGTTAATGAAAAGGACTCTTTAGAAAACTTGGTTAGAAAAGAAAAGGTAACATATAAGTTTAGTGAAGGCCCGATTGCTACCTCTCTTTTGGGCGCAAAATTTACTCTTTATTCGGAAAGTACATTAAAAGGTTTTGTGATTACCAATATAGCTTGGGATGATGAATACAAAAAAGGATGCGAAGTCTATATTGCAGATGCACCCGATGATGTAATCACACTTTCAAGACTATACATTGCAGAGACAGAATATTCTAGGCAAAGCTTAAAATAAAAGCACAACATAGGTACAAGAATCCCCACGAAATCTTTGCTTCTCATATTCAGATATATAGGGCCTGTTATATGCACAGTTTGAGAGTGCGGCAGATGGACATGAGTTACTCCTACAAGCCGGTGCTGCTGAAGGCGATCTTGCAGTACGCCGATGACAAGGTCCGGGTAAAACTCAGCGACCATGTCACCTATTTCCGGAAATTCTACGAAGCCCGCCGGACGGCGGGACTAGTGGAGAAGAACGCCAACATTATCTACGCTAGGGGCGGCTATACAGATGCCCGGGCTCAGTGGAATGTCCTGTCCAACCCCTTCAAACGATTTGAGGAGATGCAGATGCTCCAGCACACCAAGACCCTGGGCGTGATCCAGGTAGATGAGTCTGTCTGGAAGAGACCGACGCGTGAGGAGAAGCAGGAAATCAAGCAAATCTGCGATAAAAAGCCGTAGCAGTACTACAGCCGGTTCCATGCAGCGCAAATGGAGGATACTCTCAAATGAACCAAGAGATACTGAAAAAATTGAAGAACACACCAGAGTTGTCGCCTGACGTACATGATGGTAGCTATGAACTGGTGCGTACGATTGTGTCCGCCTATCGTGATGTAGATGAAGCAGTGCTGGACTACCATGATTTGAATGCCACTTATCTCATGTGTATCGGAACATGGCGGCATAGCTATGACAAAAAACACGAAGCAGTCCACGCAACACATCTGCCCGAGGTACGCAAACAAGAATTGGATCACCTGATTGATGACCTGAGGAGCCGAGCGGAGGCTGGTGCATATAAAAACCAGGAAAAAGCCGTTGATAGCACAGGTCATATTGGTATGTTCGGCACCGGATTTTACTCATTTCAAAATAAAACAGATCCGAAATCGGTGCGTGCCTTTATCAAGATGTGCATAGATCTTCTGGATATGACTGACGATGAGGATATGTTCCAGCGTGCCGCATTGGTGCTCACAAAGTCTTTTCATGGAATGCAGGCCGCCGCAGCCTCTGTGGTACTTCATTGCTTAAAACCGCTTACTTTCCCTGTCATTAACAGCAATGTGGGCAGTGAAGACATTTTTGCCGCACTGGGGATTGACCTGAAATCCCGGAGCAAATTGGAAACTTATGTAGATAACTGCAGGAAAATTAAAGCCTTTCGGGATGCCAATTTCCCATTCAAGAACTATCGGGTGCTGGATATGGCTGCTTGGGAACTCGGAAAGGAACACAACGCTACCAAGCGGTTACTTGCCCAATATAAAGAGAATCTGGACGTATGGATTCCGGAGGAGATTTATAAATGGCGGGCAGTAAAGTGTTTTCAAGACCACTGGAAACCCGATGCGGATGACTTCGCACAAATGCTGAAGGATTCCCTGGCACAGTCTAGCAATTTATTGGATCACGGCTATGCCTATCCCAGGAAGATGATTACCTATTTTGCGCAGGTTGAACCAGAGACGGTGCGTCAAATGTTCCGAAATCTTTTCTCTGAAGATCGGTCTCTCACAGAGCGGATATCCGCATTTTCCCTTGAGGCAGATGGCCTTCTTTCCCGGCACAAAACAAAGGCCAGTATGAAAAGGCATTATCAGAGTGACCGGACCATCTGTACTTATCTCTTTTTCGTCCATCCGGAGCAATATTACATCTATCAGTTTCGGAAGCTACGGGATTTTGCCGCTGAAATCGACTATGACCTTGACTGTAAAATGGGCGACCCACAAAATGTGTGCACTTATATGGAGCTTGCGGAACAGGTCCGAAATGAGGTAAGGCAGGATCCGGAGCTAGTGCAGGAAGTAAAATCCAAATTAGATAACACCTGCTATTCGGATGAGCAACTACATTTGCTGACAGACGACGTCATCTATTTCAGTTGCCAAATTCACCGAGGCAAATACTGGCCGGCACTTTCAGACTACGACCCAGGTATTACCACAGAAAAATGGCAGGAACTCCTACAGGACAGCAATATCTGTACCAAAGAGTGCAGAGAAATCCTGGAACGGATTTATGCTTTGGGAGGTGAAGCCACCTGCACACAATTAAGTACAAGATATGGAAATACTCCGAGCTATTATAATATGAGCCTGATTCAACTTGCCAAGCGGGTATATGCCCAAACAAATTGCCCTTTGGCACAGACAACCGAAGGAGAGCAGAAATGGTGGCCCATCCTGTTTGTAGGCCGCACAGCACTCCAGGATCAGCCTGGCACATACTCCTGGAAACTCCGTGATGAATTGGAAGATGCGCTGGAACTTCTATCCCAGAAAGAGGTGAACACCCCCGTGCCGTTTGCAAAGAATATGATCCTCTATGGTCCTCCCGGAACGGGAAAGACCTACCAGACGGTCAACTATGCCGTGGCGATTATAGAGGGAAAATCACTGGAAGAGGTTCAGACAGAAAACCACGAAGAGGTCTTGGAGCGATACCGGCAATACCGGCAGGATGGACGGATTGAATTTACGACGTTCCACCAGTCTTTCGGCTACGAGGATTTTATTGAAGGCATTCGCCCGATTTTTGCAGAAGATAGAGAAGATGACTCCGGCGACATCTCCTATGAGATTACCGATGGTGTATTTAAAAAATTCTGTGCGACCGCACAGCCCCCTGCAGTAGACCCCAATCAAAACCCCTATGGCTTTTCAGAGTCTCCAACGATCTGGAAAGTATCTCTTGCAAGCACAGGAGACAATCCGGTTCGAGATTACTGTATGAAGCATGGCTGTATTCGGATCGGTTGGGATGAATACGGGGAGGCTATCACGGATGACATGGACTACCATGTGGGTGGTAAAACCGTACTTAACGCATTTTTGTCCAGAATGCAGCCAGGAGATATTATTCTTTCCTGCTATACTGCACACTCCATTGATGCTATCGGTGTTGTAACTGGAGAGCCCGAATGGCATCCAGAGTTCGAACATTATAAACGGCTGCGCACTGTTAAATGGCTGATTCAAAAGAAAAGCATTCCAATTACAGACTTTCACCTCGAGAAAAGTTTGACATTGTCTACGGTTTACCGACTCAACACGACGGTTACAAATGTGATAGACGTTCTGAATAAAAACGGTTTTTCAGGTGTAGCGCCAGTAAAAGGCCTCAAAGGTCCCTATGTGTTTATCATTGACGAAATTAACCGCGGCAATATCTCGAAGATTTTTGGTGAACTCATCACTTTGATTGAGCCATCTAAGCGTCTGGGACAACGTGAAGAATTACAAGCCAAGTTACCTTATTCTCACGAAGCATTTGGAATCCCAGACAATGTCTATCTGTTGGGCACCATGAATACGGCGGACCGCTCCATCGCTCTGTTGGATACTGCCCTTCGGCGCCGGTTCAGTTTTGTAGAGATGATGCCAGACAGCAGCGTCTTGGATGACATAGAGGTCGAGGGTATTTCCATCAGCGATCTGCTTACGACACTGAACCGCCGGATTGAGGTGCTGTTCGACCGGGAACATACGTTGGGGCATGCATTCTTTACCCCCCTGCGCCAATCTCCGTCCATTCAGACCTTGGGTAAGATCTTCCGGGATAAAGTTGTTCCGCTTCTTCAAGAGTACTTCTATGACGACTATGAAAAGATCTGTCTGGTACTCGGTGATAGAAAGCGTCCGGAGCAGCAACAATTTTTCAAGGTTGAAACCGCTGATTTACAGAGTTTGTTCGGCGTGGAGCCTGAATTTGAAGTAAACCCCACATACCACATCAATCCTGCTGCTTTCTTTGATGCAGAAGTATACCGAAATCTCTGACAGCTGTATTCCGTTGGGAGGCGAGCTCCTTTGAAACAATATACCATTCGGGAATACATGGGGTTTACCCGGAATGGGGTGCCACGGACAGGCATGATTTCTCTGCCGGAACATGCCTTTGATCAGCTGGAGCAGTTTATTCTCTCCAACCGGGAGACAAATTTCAGTACCGAGCCGTTGGAGCTGATGGGGCTGAGCGCACTGTCGGGTGTGGGCAAAGTGATCACCGCAAAAAACTATGTAGGTGTTATCACCACCAGAGACGGAACGGAAATCGAGATCCTGCCCAAACTAACACTGGCAGGAGACAATAGTGACCAGGCCGTCCGCAAAGTGTTTCTCACTATGCTGCGAACGGTCCAGGAGGCTCCGTTCAAGACATTTCGCACTGCCCACCTGAATACTTCCCGCATGCGCTTATTGGATCTGTTTGTACGCATGTTTTTAGATGAGGCCCACCGGCTGATTCAACGTGGCCTAAAATCGGACTATACGGTAAAGCAGGACAATGAAACCTGTGTCCGCGGGAAAATCGTATTCTCGGAACATATTCGGAAAAATCTGTTGCACCGGGAACGAGTCTTCGTGGAGTATGATGTGTTTAGTGTGGATTGCCCAGAAAATCGCTTGGTGAAATCCACAGCGCTCTACCTACAGCACCACACCACTGATTTACAAAACCGCAGGGATCTTCGGAGTATATTATCCGTCATGGATCAAGTCCCGGCATCTAAAAATGTGGAACAGGATTTTCTGTGTTGCAGTCAATCCCGCTCCATGGCAGACTACCAGCGACTTCTGGAGCTGTGCAGGGTATTTTTACGGGAGCAGAGTTTTACAGCCTTTTCAGGTGGGCAAGCCGCCCTAGCCCTTCTTTTCCCCATGGAGCGAATTTTTGAGAGCTATGTGGCGGCAATTTTGCGGCGGTATTTAGACCCCCAGCAATATCGCCTGCATGTACAGGCTAAAGGCAAGTATCTGTTTGAAGTACCCCGAAAACAGTTTGCCCTACGGCCGGACTTAGTGATCGAAGATTTGAATAGTGGAGAGCAAACCGTATTGGATACCAAGTGGAAGCTTCTATCTCCTCAGTCGCACAATTATGGAATCTCACAGACCGATATGTATCAGATGTACGCATACCAGAAGGAATATAATGCGAAACAGGCGGTACTGCTTTATCCGAATTGTGAGGTAATGGCAGATCAGCGAAATCCTATCTACTATTCTTCTCCCAGTGGGAGTTTGGTCAGAGTACAGACATTGCGTTTAGATTCTCCGATTGCTATAGCCGAAGCAGTGAAACAGTTGCTAAATGCAACACTCCCCTCCTCAAAATAACAACTACGGCCAATCACGAGGAGAACTCGGCAAAAACGTGGGAAGAAGGTTTGCGATGGATAGCAGAAAATATATGCTTCTGGTCAACGGCCAGGATAAGACCGACTCCGTCGCCAGCTTCCATTTTCAGAACGGTATGTGCGAGGTGATTTATGCCAATTCCCCAAAGGCCTATCACTACCGTGCTGAAAACGTACAGCTTCTGAAGGTACAAAGCCGGATTGACCCCTCAGATCTCATCATTACTGTTGATGGTGATACCATTCAGCAAGTAGATGAGATTCTGGATTTTGGTCCCCTTTACCGACTTCTTCGTACGGGAAAAAGGACTCTTACATATCCTAAAAGTCAGGTAGAACTCCGAAAAAATTGCCTTTCAGACCAAACTCAAAAGAGCAGCTTTGACTACTTCAGAGAGACGGCAGAGGCGGTCAGTCTGGTAGCCGAAGGCGGCCTCAACATCCTGAGCGCCCAGTACGAGCGGATCAAAAGTGTCAGCGACGTAACCGTGCTGTCCTGCTATCTGGATTCTTCCAAAAAGCCCGCAGTGCGGGCACTCCCTGAGGCAGTCATCTACCCCTTTGGTCTGAACCAGAGCCAAAAAACAGCGGTGGCGAACGCCCTTTCCTCCCAGGTCAGCATCATCCAGGGACCTCCCGGTACCGGAAAGACACAAACCATTCTGAATATCATCTCCAATGCGGTTCGAAACGGTCAGACGGTAGCCGTTGTCTCCAACAATAACTCCGCCACCTTGAATGTGGCGGAAAAATTGGAGAAGAAGGGGCTTTCGTTTCTGACTGCCTTTCTGGGAAGTCGTTCCAATAAGGAGCATTTTCTGGAGGAACAGACCGGCCAATACCCCGATATGTCCGCTTGGGTTCTGGAGCAGGAGGAGAAGTCACAGCTGGATCAGAAGGTGACCATCCTCTCTAAAGAACTCAGTGAGATGCTCAACGCGAAAAACCGCATTGCCGCCATTGAGCAGGAACTCCTCCAACTGACACCAGAACAACACTATTTTAGTGAGTACTACAACACCTATGCCCAGGCACCAAAGGATGAGGTGAAGGGACTCTCCTCCCAAAAGATTTTATCCCTGTGGTTAGAGTACGAGCAACATGCCCAGCAGGAGAGTAAATTGGGCCTGCTCCAAAAGATATCCATTCTCTTTCGCTTTAATCGCAGTGCGCTGAAATTGTTCCTCCAGAGGCCGGAACTGGTGATCCCGTACCTCCAGCGGCAATTCTATGTGGTACGCCGACAAGAATTGACAGAAGAACGGGCTCAACTGGAGAAACGGCTGGAGCAATATGCATTTGACGAAAAGATGGCGGAGCTGACGGAAAAGTCTCTGCGGTTGTTCCGAGCAGAGCTGAGTGAAAAATTCCATTGGCAGGAACCACGTCGTCGCTTTGAGATGCGGGATTTTCGTGGGAAGTCTGGGGAATTTAACCGGGAGTATCCAGTAATCTTAAGCACAACCTACTCCATTAAAGGCACGCTAAGCTTTGAGCATATTTATGATTACCTTATCGTGGACGAGGCCTCCCAAGTAGACTTAGCCACGGGTGTACTAGCCTTTGCAAGTGCTCGTAATATCGTCATTGTGGGAGATCTCCAGCAGCTTCCCAATGTGCTGGACAACCAGAACATCCAGAGAAGTGAGGAGATCTGGAAACGGTACTCTCTCCCGGAGACCTATCATTTCTCTGCTCACAGTCTACTCTCCTCCGCCATCGCCGCATGGCCGGAGGCTCCCACTGTCCTTCTGCGGGAACATTATCGCTGCCATCCCAAGATTATCAATTTCTGCAACCAGAAATTCTACGGTGGGAAGCTCATCGTCATGACAGAGGACCATGAAGAGCCGGATGTCCTGACCATGTATCGGACAGCGCCTGGCAACCACGCCCGTGGTCATTTGAACCAAAGACAGATCGACGTGATCCGGCAGGAGGTGCTCCCAAATCTGACAAGACAGGGGTATGAGAGCATCGGGATCATTACACCATATAGGAACCAAGTGACAGCAATCCAAACACAGCTAGGCAAGGGCCTGGATGTAGCAACTGTCCATAAATTCCAAGGCCGGGAGAAGGATGCCATTATCCTGACTTCCGTGGATAATATCATTACAGAATTTGTGGATGATCCTCGGATGCTAAATGTGGCGGTATCTCGGGCTGTCAAATCTCTAACTGTTGTCACCTCTCAAGATCCACAGAATGATCGAACCAACTACGGTGATCTGGCTCGCTATATCGAGTACAATAATTGTGCGGTGATCGAGAGTTCGGTCTACTCCGTTTTTGACTTGCTCTATCAGGGGTATGCCGAGCAACGGCGGGCTTTTCTGAAAAAGCATGGGCGAGTTTCGGAATATGACTCGGAAAATCTTCTCTATGCTGTGATCCAGGATGTTCTCCAGAAGGAAGAGTTTTCTTTTGTGGACTGTGCAGTCCATGTGTCGTTGGTCAATCTGGTGAAAGACTACTCCATGTTGACAGAGGAGGAAACCGCATACGCCCGCAATCCCCTGACCCATGTGGACTTTCTCTTGTTCCGCAGGATGGACAAGTCTCCTCTGCTGGCAGTAGAGGTAGATGGAGTCGCGTTTCACGCTGCAGGAAGCACCCAGGCAGACAGAGATGAAAAGAAAAACCGGATTTTTGAACTATGCGGTATTCCGCTACTGCGGCTCCGGACAGATGAAAGCGGAGAGAAAGAACGGCTTGAACGGGAGCTGAGAGCAACGATCTCCATAGGGCAATGAGTCTATCGAAGCTCCCCCGATATCACGCAGAGAAGAGGAAATACCAAATGAACGTCATCTGTTTTGGCGACTCCAACACCTACGGCTACGATCCCCGCTCCTATCTGGGCGGCCGCTATGATCCGGACAGCCGGTGGGTGGACATCCTGGCTATGGAGACCGGGTGGTCAATCTCCAACATGGGTCAGAACGGCCGGGAGATCCCTTCTGCTGCTCTTGCTTTCCCTGCTGACACCGATCTGCTGATCGTCATGCTGGGGACCAACGACCTGCTCCAAGGCAGAAGCCCGGAACAGGCCGCCGTGAGTCTGAAACGGTTTCTCTCCGGCATATCCCTGGATCGAAGCAAGATTTTGCTGATTGCCCCGCCGCCGATGACCCTGGGAGCGTGGGTGCCCAGCCCGCAGCTTATTGACGATTCCCATACCTTTGCCCAGCTCTGTCAGGCCCTGACGGAGCAACTGGGCACTCGCTTTGCCGATGCCGTGAAGTGGGACATCCCCTTGGCCTACGACGGCGTCCACTTTACGGAGCAGGGGCACAGAGCCTTTGCCGCCGGACTTCTGGAGGTGGTCAAATGAAACAGATCCTGCCTATACTCTTATCTTTTCTGCTGTTGACTGGGTGCAGTGGAAACTCTGCGGATGGCTACCAGCAGATCACCCAGGAGGAGGCCAAAGAGATGATGGACACCCAGGAAGTCATCATCCTGGATGTGCGGGAGCAGGATGAGTACGACAGCGGCCACATCCCCGGCGCCGTCCTGTTGCCGGTGGGAACCATCGACGAGGATACCGCCGCAGAGGTGATCCCTGAAAAAGATTCCACGGTGCTGGTCTACTGCCGCAGCGGGAACCGCAGTAAGACGGCATCCTCTGCCCTGGCGGAACTGGGCTACACCCACATCTACGAATTCGGCGGCATCAACACCTGGCCCTATGAAACTGAGTCATAAACTCGGAAATGACAGGCGTAAGCACGAGCACGCGCCTCAAAATCTGCATTGCCTATTCAAAGAATACGGGATCGGCTGAATCGCCGATCCCGTTGTTCATTTTCTGCCAACTTGTCCTTACGACTCCTTCAGCCACCGCTCAAATTCTTTCAATGTGAGTGCCCCTTCGTCGCACTCGCTCCTTTTCTCTCTGGCCCGCTCGCTCCAGGCGGAGAACTCCTCCTGGGTCAGCTTTCCTGCCTTGATCCGGGCGAAGCGCTTTTTGTACTCCCTGCGGTAGGCCTTGAACACCAGATCATTGGACCGCTTCCGTTCCCACGCCTGGGAAGCTCCCCGCTCCCGACAGGTCTGCTGACCTTCGGCCACCGGGCGTTCACAGTACTCTGCACTGACCCGGCCGGTCTGCGGAAAATAGCGGCCACAGCTTTTGCACCGCCGGACGGTGATGCCCCGTTCCACGCAGCTGCGCAGGGAGTAGTCAATCATATCCAGGAGCTCCGAGGCGTACAAAACCGAAGCACACCGATCTGACTCCACCGGCTCAAAGCTCAGCGGGATCGGGCGGAAGGCAAACATACCCGGCCGGATGGGTTCGCCATCCAAGTACTGTAGGAAGGCTTGCTTCTGGGGATCTCGTCCCGCCTTGTCCACATCCAGCACCAGGTCAAAGAAGCGATGGATCTGCTCCTGGTACCGTGGGAGCTGTTCCGGCAGCTGACGCAGTCCCAAGAGCATTTTCCAGTCCTCCTCACTGCCCCAGTCCTGATCAAGTTCCATGCGGTTCATCCGCTCAAACCAGCGCACATACAGAAGTCGAAAATAGATGTGCCGGGCCACCAGCTTTCCCAGCTCCATCATGGCTGCCGTTCCTGCTTCCCGGTCATCCTTGGTAATTCTGTGCTCCCAACTGTCTCCCAGCTTCTGGAGCATCGGCGTAAGTTCATCGCAATCTAGTTCCAGAAAAGACAACAGACTCTCCAGAAAGGGAAGGACCTTCTTTGTGGAAGGTGCTCCCTGCACCCCATACGCATCGAACTCAAAAATCTCATGTCTCCCTGAAACATACATTTTCGCGTACCACATAGCCGCCTCCGAAATCGACATATCGAAAATTTATTTTATAATAAGTCTTGACAGACGCCCGCTCCTGGGTTACGATAATGTTGCGGAACTGTCTAATCAAAAGTTACGGTAAGTCTATCACCGCAAGGGCAATTTGTCAATGGAAAAACAGCCGCAAAGTCACTGCACCTTGACAAGGGAATACCCATCACCAGAGACGATACTCTCCGGAGAAGTAATGCCAGGACGCTGCCATCGGAAAAGCAGTTGAGCAAACCCAGGGGAAGAAAACGCTGTGAAGGTCAGACAAGGCCGCAGGGCAGGAACGGGTATGGTGTATGGCAAGCAATCGATCTACAAAGGAGGACACACATGACAGTTTCGAACATCCGGAAAACCGCCGCAGCAGTCCGGCGGTCAGCTGTGTTTCGGAACACACAACGTGAATCTGTGTTTCGTCCGACAGAGAGGCCTCCGAAACGCAGGAAATTTTCTCTGAATTTTTTCTCGGAGGGAACTAATTTTGATCGTATCCAACTATAAGCACTATGAGGAGCTCCCCTTGTTCCTCAACGCGAAAACTGTGGCACAAGTACTGGGCGTGTCCATCTCCACCGCCTACGAATTGTTCCACGAACCCGCCTTCCCCACGCTGCGCGTGGGCAGCCGAATGGTGGTCCCCAAGGAGAAGTTCATCCAGTGGGTAGAGCTGCAGTCGGGAGGTGACGCCACATGAGCCGGCAGACCTGGACAAAGCGTGACCCCATCAAAAACTACTTTCCCCTCCCCAACGAGATCTACTCTCTGGGACTATCCCCCGGTGCGGTGGTAGTCTACGGCTACCTGATGCGCCAGGAGGACCGGAAGACCTACCAGTGTCTGGCCAGCTACCGAACGATTGGGGAGGCGGTGGGAATGAGCGTCAACACAGTGCGCAAATACGTAACCGAGCTGGAGGACCGGGGTCTGATCCGAACAGAACGCACCACTGTCACCACCTGGGACGGCCGTACCCGCAACGGCTGTCTCCGCTACCACATCCTGCCCATCCAGATGTCCATCAACCAGTTTTATGAGGGGCAGCTCCAGGAAGCTGAGCGTGCAATGGAGCAGTGGAAGGCAGCTGAACGTCTGAATCAGCACACAAAGCGGGGAGGTATATGACCGTGTGGCACAAGCTCATGGACGCACTTCTGGAATCGGACACGCTTCTGGCCGCCAAACGTACAGCAGACATCAAGAGATACACCGTCCAGCGCTGGCAGAAAATCCACGGCACTCCCCTGGACGCACAGCAGGTCCAGCTCTATCTCTGCGACGTCCGGCACGGAGACCTCACCCAGGAACAGCGTTTGTTCGTGAAACAGTGCCAGGAGGAGATAGACGCATGTTACCGGTCGGCTCTTTTTCGACTTCTGGTATCGGGAGAGATAGTGCGGCTACACTTGGCCTCTGACATCGGAGAGGCCGCCGCTCTCCTCTCCCCTGCCGTCCCGGCCGCCTCTGAGCCGTGATCGCCTCGTGCGGCCGCCTGTACCCCTCCGTGTGCCCTTTTCTCCCACAGCAGGGGCCGGGATACCCCCGGCTCCTGTCCCCCAGTTTTCCGCCGGATTTGCGGAGATTTGGGCCGTTGGATTTGAGTACAAGGAAAAAGGGGCGGACACCTGTCCGGTGCCTCCCGCCCCGAAAACGCCGGACCCGCAGGGCGGGCCGGCGGTACCGGTCACAGCGTCGCTTTTGGCACTCTGGTACCCAATACCGGTGCGGCAGCCAGCCAAAACTCCAGAAAAATCAAGGGGTTCCGAAGGTACACCCTTGGTACCGGGGAGGTGAATCTATCCTATGTCCGAAAAACGCGTTAAGGCGGGAATCGCCCTGACCCCCAAGCACCTGAAACTGTGCGACGAGAACCTGACACGGGCCGGCGTCCGCTCCCGCAACAGTTTTGTGGAACGGGCCATTGAGTTCTATGTGAACTATCTGCTCACCCAGGAGCTGCCCCAGCTCCACAGGGACGGCTTTGACACAAACCGATTCGAGACCCTGTGCAAATCCCTGGGAACAGGCCAGTACAAGATGGCGGTAGAGCTGGCCACGGTGGCCCGTCTGCTGTCCACAATTCTGAACACCAACAGTGAGGAGCTGCGCTGGATTCGGGAGGACAGCGCCCAAGAGGTCAAGAACCTGGGCAGCGTGCCAACCTTCCAGAAGTGCTGGCAGCGCCAAATACAGGGCCGCCCCTTCACAGAGTAAAACCGCACACGAGCAAGCCGCCTCCCGCACCGGCGGGAGGCGGCTCGCATATCGGAATCAAGTTCAACGAAGTGAGGAATCCGCCTGCGGCAGGACAACCTCGTCTCCACTGGTTCCGCCCACATAAAACTCCGCCAAATTGTCCAGCCGCAGGCAGGCCAGACGGCGGTGGACCGCCTTCATGCTGCCGCACGACCTGCCG
>OBYM01000180.1_pt1 | contig 41243 bp, 41 predicted proteins | sample 1538191 | NCBI WGS metagenome assembly OBYM01 (sample SAMEA2580165, study PRJEB22360) | human gut metagenome | biome: human gut; feature: human-associated habitat; material: faeces | place: Denmark | collected 2008/2010 | reverse complement strand
TACGAGCTGTTGTTCAAGGCCGCTTGTATGGGGTGATGTGAATGGCGAAGAAAGACATTTATAAGTTCACCATCCAATTCAGCAGCGGAGATCCGCAGCATCAGCAGGTTGCGGAGATACTCAACCGGCAAGGCCGCCGTAAAGCGCAGTTCCTTGTGAACACAGTCCTGCACTACATTCACTGCTCCGAAACGCCCGATATTCCCCAGCAGCCGCCGGTCAATACCGATGCCATTGAAACGATCGTGCGGCGCATTATAGAGGAGTACTCAGAAAAGCCTACGCGCCAAGATGTCAGAAAGACGCCTGAGAAAAAGACGGTCAAATCCGAAGAAATCGCCTTTGATGATGCTGCCGAGCTGTTGGGCGAGGACGGTATAGCGGCAGTTAGGAACACCATCGCCAGTTTCAGAAGATGAAAACATCTTGTATCCTGTGACCTTATCTTTGAAGATGTGAACTGTTTCAATTGCATCGAATTATATAAAATATTTCGACAAAAAAAGAATTACAGAGAAACTTGGGCGGATGAGTCCGGTTCAATATTGGATCAATATCTTAACTGCTTAGAAATAACGTAGCAGTCATCAAAACTACTACGCTATACAAATTCTAACTTTTGGGTGTTACATCACTTTTTGAATATCTACCTTTTATTGCACATTACCGAGGCGCAGAACATACCTTCCTTTACTTCAAAGCGGCAGACACCGCCGTAATGCTCGGCAATGCTTTTTACCGACTGTGTGCCGAGCCCGAGGCCTTTATGCTTGGTCGAGAGAAATTCATTATCTGCTGTGCGCCGGAGCGTTCCGGTAAAGGTGTTATCGACTGTGACGCAAAGGGTGCTGCCTTTGAGCCTTGCCCGAATATCAATTTTTCGGTCATCGCCCGACTCCTCTTTGCAGGCGTCTATGGCATTCTCAATCAGGTTGCCGAACAGGACGGAAATATCGGTATCCGAAACGAAAATATCGCCGGGGATATCGGCTTGGACAATGTAGTCTATATCATTATCTTTCGCCTGCTGCGCGAAATAAAGCAATACGGCATTGGCGGCGGCATTCTCGCAGAAACGAATGAGCGAATCGTCCGGCAGACTGTCGTTATAGCCGTCGAGATATTTTAGTAATGCGTCAAGCTCTCCCTTGCTCACATATTCGCGTATAAGCGAGATATGATGCCGCACATCGTGCTTGGCACGGCGGGCGTCGGTGATTTTTTCCTGCAGATTCTCATATTGCACCGCCTGCATAGAAAGCTGATGATTTTTTTCCTCCAGCTCCAGCGTTTGGTTCTGTTCCAAAATTAAGCGGGTCACGACATAGTAGATCAGGATCGCTCCCACATTGATGATAAATAAAAACAGAGTGTTCTTCGGACGCAGCGCAATTTCCAGCGCCGAACGGGAAACAACGCTGTATATTGCAAAATACCATACGATATAGAAGGTTGCGGGAATCAGCCACAGATACCGCCACTCAAAGCCGGACGGTTCTTTTTCTACTGCCGGAGTGAATACGGACTTCATATAAAGAAAGATTGGCACAGAGAGAATGGTCTCCACAGCAAAGAGCATCAGCGAGAAGGACCAGCGGTAGCTCTGTACAGCCAGTGCCGGAAACAAAAGTCCCTCAAGGCACTTTGCGGAGATCACGGCGAAGTTGGCAAGATTGGAGATCATCAGCAGCGTGAAAAGCGTTTTGCCGAAATGCTTCTTCACGGCGAGAAAATAGAAAGCGGCATACAGCGCTGTGCTGAGCGCACTGGCGATTGCGGCATGATTTCCGGGAACAAAGCTGACCCATGCGCCGAGCATCACCTGAATGACAGACAGCAGTCCGATCAGAATTCCGGTAACGCCTCTTGAAAACCGCAGACTGTGCCGGAACGGATAGAGCGCCAGAGCAAGAAACGGCAGAAAGTTCAGAAGCGAATATACGACGATCTCAACGATTCGATAAACAGGCGGCATTACCGTTTGCCTCCTTTACGCAGCTGCTCAAACAGGAAGGATGAATAGGCATCTGTCACCTCTTTGGCTTTACGGCGGCTGATGGGAATAAGGCTGCCGTTGCTCATGGTAAAGGTGTCTGCGTTCTGTGCGTCGACCTCGTGAAAGTTGATGATCAGCCCTTTCGACGGGATAAAGAAATACGGATAGCCGCAAAGCAGCGCTTCAATCTCCGAAAGGTTTGCCCGCAGGATGATATCCTTCCCGTATTTGCAGTGCAGCGTCGTATAATGTGCGGCGTAGTCTGCATAAATGATATCGCGCAGTACGACGCTTTTGCCGTCAGGCAGTTGTATTGTTCGTTCCTTTTCGACCTGGGCAAGATCGATGCGGTCAAGCATTGCTTTGACACGCTCCCGGTCAAACGGCTTGTGCAGATAGTAGCAGGCGTTGACCTCGTAGCTCTCGCTGGCAAACTCGTTGCTTGTAGTGCCGAATACGATACGAACATCGCTGTCCGTTTTGCGTATTTCCCTTGCCACATCCATGCCGGTGAGCTTGTCCATGAAAATATCCAGCACGATCAGCTCAAAAGCGTTGGGCTGCCAAGCTCGCAGAAAATCCTCTCCGCTTTTGAAATATGTAAGCTCGGCAGACGAACCGAGCAGTTCACCGAAATATGTTTGCAGACATTCATACATCCGTATGTCATCGTCAACGATTGCGATCCTCAAAACCAAAACTCCTCTTTACTTTATAGGGTCAATGCACTTCAACTACACTCATTATACCATACAATTGTGAAAAAACAAAGCGTCAATCCCTAAATGATTACCGCTTGAGTCCTTTTTTGACCGCTTGCGCCAAACCGATTGCGGAAAGCCTTAATATCAGTTATGATATTTATGTATAAGTATGCCTGCGAGGAGGTGCCATATGAGGTTGATTCTATACGGAACTGAAACGGACAGAGATGAGTTTATGTGCTCTGTTACTGCTTTGCCGGACCTGCGTTACCGTAAAATGCAGGTAACAGACTATCCGGATTATGACAGCTTTATCACAGGACTCGGAGAAAGCCCGCCGGACTGCATCGTGATTGCGATGGACGGCGCGGACGGTATGGAGGGCGTCATCGCCGCCAAAAGCGTCTGCAAAGATGTCCCGGTGCTTTGGTTTTCGGATGATAACGGTTTCGGCGTGCAGTCTTACAGGCTCGGCTGTGCGTATTTTCATAAAAAGCCTGTTTCCCCGCGGGTGCTGTCCGCGGCTATAGCAAAATGCGTGTAAAGGAGAGAGAAATGAGTACAAACACACTGAAAAACAGAGTGCTGTCCGTGCTTCTGGTGCTGGTGATGGTGGTTTCCATGCTGCCCATACAGGTGCTGGGTGCGGACGGAGGCGCGGCGACCGTCATTACATCTGGCGGCGAGGTCGCCTTTAATGTCTACAAGGATGCGGTTGCATACGCCAATCAGCACGACGGCAGCACCATCAAGCTGCAATCGGACATCGATGCGCTAACCTATGAGGATCCGGCAGACATGCCGTTTATCACGGGCAATGTCACCCTGGATCTGAACGGGAAGAGCATTAACTTTGTCGATGTCGGCTCCGTCAGCTTTGATGAAGAGGGCGAGATAGTCAAGGACAAGGCCGGCACACTGACCGTGACCGGCAGCGGCAGCATCGGACTGCTCACTATGTACTGCGGTGCGCTGACACTGAACAGCGGCACGGTGGAGGAGCTGAAAGCGGAGGACTTTGCCGCCACAGTGCATATCACCGGCGGCACGGTGGAAAGTCTTGTGCTTTCTCTACGAGGGGACGATAACGCCACTGCCGACATCTCCGGCGGTTCGGTGCAGAAGCTGGATCTGGGCACCGGCACGGTGAACATCACCGGCGGCAGCCACGGCTCGGAAACCGCATCTTGGGGAGTAAACGGCGGTACGCTGAATATCAGCGGCGGCAGCTTTTCTGCACTGAGACTTTTGGTCACCAGCGGTAAGATCGACCTCACCGGCGGTGAGTTCGAGTATATCTCCACCGATCCCCAGGTGCCCTCCAGCGAATATCAAAAGCTGACGATGGGCTCTTTGCTGGGCGACAGCTGCGCGTTTTACAGCAAGGACGGCAGTCTGGTCAGCGCTGATGTGCTGACGCTGGAAAACGTCAGGGTCGTTGCCGACCACGAGCACACCTATAAAGACGGCAAGTGCACCACCTGCGGCGCCCTGTGCAAGCATGACCGGGTGGACACCGCCATGGGAAGGTGCGAGGTCTGCGGCATCCAGCTGGAGGCGGAGATAAGCGCTGAGGGCGCGAGCCCGGTGTTCTATACCTCCTTCACCCAGGCGTGGGATGCCCTCCAGCCCAATCGAAGCGATCAGGTCACCGTTACGCTGCTTAAACCCAGGTATGATCTGGGTGAGACGGATCTGTATGTGCAATCGAACAACATCAGGCTGGATCTGAACAGCAACGTTATGTTCGGTACCGGCAAGATCGTCGTGAGCGGGGCTCAAGCCGTCTTCACCGTAGAAAACGGCGATATGAATGAGATCACCGTGGAGGCGGCGGAAGGTGCCGTAACGGTGGGGGAGGACTGCGGCCGTATTAAGGCTGTCCGAGTCACCAGCACCGATGCTGCCGTGACCATTCAGAGCGGCTTTTTCAAAAAACTGGTCCTGCCCGCCACCGATACCGAGAGTCTGAAAAATGTGAAGCTCTCCGGCGGCGAATTTGACTCCATCAGCTTTAATGGCACCGGCACGGTGGCCATCACCGACATGCTGGAGGCAGGCTATGCCTTCCAGGACAACAAGGGTACAGCCTCCGGTAAGGCCGGCGCACTGGTGCCCTATGGCATGAGCTTCGACGCGAAAACATATTTTGCAGACCTTGAGGTGGTGAAATGCGGACACAGCGCCGTGAATGAAGTCAAGGGCTACTGCAACTACTGCGGCAAGCTGTACGCCGGCAAGATCACCGACAAGGACGGCGCTGTGCGCTATGTGGAGTCCTTGCAGGACAGCGATTTCGGAAACGGCAATACCGTTACTCTGCTGCAGGACATCACGGGGACTGTGACGCCGGGCAGCTCCTGCACCATTGAGCTGCGCGGCAGATCCGTGGGCCAGATCAACTTTGCTGTGCAGGACGGGACCCTGACTCTGAAGGGCCAGGGTAAGATCGGCACCGTTACCCTTGGCAGCGGTGAGATCGGCAGCACGCTGGCCATCGAGGACACGGCCTATTGGCAGCGTGTCCAGATCGGCACACTGACCATTAATAAAACAACAAACACCAAGCTGTCCGGCGGCCAGTTCGACAAGATCGAGCGGAAGGACGGCGGCTTCGTGGAGGCTCTGCTGGCGGACGGTTACGCCTACTTCGACAGGGAGTGGGAGACGCCGGAGTACGCCGGCGGCAAGACGAGCCTGACCAAGACATATTATATCGCCGAACACAGCCACTGGTTCATCGTGAACATTGAGGGCGAGACTCAGTGCCAGGAATGCGGCATGCCCTGCCACCACACCACCATTGGCGAAGACGGCAAGTGCCAGGATGTCTGCCATCGGCAGATCTACACCGCCGTACTGACCCGGGCGGACGGCACGGCGAAAAATTACGAGTCCTTCGCTGACGCGTGGGCGGCGGCCATGGCCGACAGCGGCTCCACCCTGAGACTGCTCTGCGATATAACTCTTAACAAGGCGGAAAACGGTATTATTGCGCAGTCCGGCAAATTTACCCTTGATCTCAACGGCAAAACCGTCAGCGGTGAAATTACAAATCAGTTGCTTACCGTCAGCGGCGCAGCAAATATCACAATCCGAGACGGAAAATTGATCAATACATTCAACAAGGATCAATCGAATATAAACCAGGCATGTGCCAGCACTCTGGAAATTGACGGCGGAACGGTAACTTTAGATCGGGTAGAACTAACCGCCGGTCTCGGATTTGAAGGCGCCCGTTCCTATGCGGCTTATATTTTCAGCGGAAACCTTACGGTAGTCGACACTACCTTTACAGGTGCGCTCGCCGTGGGTGACATTTGGGGAGCGCATCCTTCGGTAAAAATCACATCTGCAACTCTGCATAACGGAATTATCTACGGTTATTTGGGTACCGCCGACTTCAATTATGCGGGGCTGAAAGCTGTTTTTGCCGACGGAAGTATGCTTTTTGATAAGGACGGCAAGTATATTGATGTTGAAAACGAAGCGTATTGGCAGATTGAGGGAGAGGGAGAAGACGTATATGTCGCCTTTGTTTACGGTGAAGAATGCGTTATCAAGCCGCACACCCACGATACATATGTTGACGGCAAGTGCGCCGAGTGCGGCTATGCCTGCCCGCATGACAGCGGCATAAACGACCGTGAGGCGGGCTACTTTGAAAAGGCGATCTGCTCTGTCTGCCACGCTGAGTACGGCAATTATGCAAAGGACACTAATAAGCCTACAGGTAGAATTGAAATTAAAGGGCGCACATGGTGGGAAAGCTTTATCCATGCGATAACCTTCGGTTTGTTTTATAAGGAAAAGGTTACGGTGGAAATCACTGCTAGTGACGACAGCTACAGTCAGGCAGGATATGATGAAACAAAGCATGCGGTAAAGATTGAATACCTTATCAGCAATACCGAGCTGAGTTTGGAGACAGTTAAGAACTCAGCCTTTACGGAATACAAAGGTGAAATTGACATTTCCGATGACAGCCGTTATGTAGTTTATGCAAGACTTAATGATTTTGCAGGAAATGAAGAATATATTTCTACCGACGGCTTTGTAATAGATACAACGCCGCCTGTAATCGAAGTAGACGCTGACGGTCAAAGTAAAAGATATTCAAACGGTCAGCGGGCGGAAGTCTGCGGCGACACACAAATCAATTTTATCGACGATAATTTTGACACAGCATATAGAACGATAGACGGAGAAACGGATAAGATATGGAGCAGTCCTTTTCTTGTGGCTGCTTCGGATACCGATCGCACCGAACGGTGGATCACATTTGAGGTACACGACAAGGCCGGCAATATTTCGACGGTTGAGGTCTATGTGCACAAGGACCATTCCTTTGACGAGGAGACCGGCGTATGCGCATACTGCGGATATCAGGCTGCCGTATTGATCAAATGCAGCAATGATAATAACGAGGAAGAGTTTGTATCAGGCGGCGGCTTGGATGAGACAATGCGTAAAGCTGATGAGAATAGATTCGACCGATTCTACCTGAAGCTTTATGGAAATGTTGAAAAAATGTCTGGAGCCGGGACGTATGGCAGTACGAGCAAAAAATGGACATTTGATTTGAACGGCTACACAATTTCTAATCCTCCGAGTGTTGACCCGAATCCCGTGGCTGCCCTATTCTATGTCGCGGGCGATATCACGTTCGTAGGCAATGGTGCTATGAATGCGGATGTCATGGTGGACGGAGGTCAGCTGACGATCGACGGCGAATGCTCCTTCCAAAAACTGGAACATAAGCGCGGCACACTGACGGTCAACGCCGGTTCCTTTGAATCACTTATCATTTCCAAACTTGATGTAGGTTGGTCATACACAAGAGAAACTGCGCTTTACGGCGGACATTACGGCGAGGTAAAGATCGTCGATATCGAAGGACTTACCTGTGCCGATCTGCTCGCCAGGGGCTACCGCTTTGAAGGTCTGACTCTTGAGCAGGCAAAGGTAACGGAGCTGAAAGATGCCACCATCGCTGCCTGCGATCATGCAGATATCGGTAGTGACGGCATCTGCCCCGACTGCGGAATGGAGTTTTTCCTCTCTGTTGAAGCAAGCGGAACAACAAAATTGTTTGAAACATTTGAAAGCGCTATCCGCTATGCCGAGCAGAACGACGGCTGCACGGTAAAGCTCCTGCAGGATATTACGCTGTGTAGGGAGAATGTCGGTTCACTGATTTCTAACTACTATATTTACCTTAAAACCGGTACCTACACGCTCGATCTTGCAGGAAAAACGCTGACCATAGGAGACGGAGTGGAATCACTTCAGGGACTCAAAGTGACCGACGGCTGTGATCTGACCGTTACCGATACGGTCGGCGATGGAAAAATCAAGAGCAGCAGATGGGGCGAGATTTTTGAAGTTCGTTCCGGCAGTCACCTGACGATTGAGTGCGGCGACTATACCGACCTTTCAAAGGTTTCGGCTGATGGTCCCGACAGCCTGACGATCAAGGGCGGTAAGTTTAACTGTGTCGCAAGCAAGGAAGGCAGCGATTCCGTATCTCCGCTGACCTACCTCGCCGACGGCTGTGCATTCATGCTGAGCAGCGGCGAGTATGCGAGCGAGAAGGATGTAGAGAGTCAATACATCTCGGGAAGGGGCACAACCTATTGGATCAAAGGCGTCACCGTCGTGTCCGCTCCGCTGATCTTCCATAGCCAGCCTCGCAACAAGGTCTACTATCTCACTACGCCGAATTACGAAAAGTGGGCTTCTTTTGCGGTTGAATACAGCGGCGGTTATCCGCCCAAGGGCGACATCACCGTTACGGGTGAAAAGACAGACGGAACGGTCGTGTATACAAACACGGTCAAGCCTACGAGGATTTTCGTGGATGCCATTAACCTGTGGGAGTTCACTACGGCGGATTCGGGACAGTACCGTATTAAGCTGGAATACAACGGCTATGTGCTCTATTCAAATACCTTTACAATCACTATGGCAGTGTGCGAGCACCCGGGCTATGACGAGTATAACAAGTGCTCCCAGTGCTACTGCGACCTTGCGGCGGCAATTATCAAGGATGGCAAGACAACGGGCTATGTTGATTTTGCGGACGCACTTACAGCGGCGCAGACCGATGAAAATAAGGGATGCACACTGAGGCTGCTTGCCAATGTGAAGGGCACGGTTGATGTTGACACCGGTGACTTTGGCATCGATCTAAACGGCAATATCGTCGGTGGGCTTAAGGTGAAAAAGTCCGCAAAGGTGAACATTTCCGGCGGCACGATCAATGGAGGGGTCACTGTCGCCAAGGCAGCACAGCTGACTGCGTCAAACACCCTCTTTGCAGGTGCGATCAACTGCGTTGGCAGCGGAGATTTCAGAAACTGCATTTTTATGGGTGCTGTATCGTCAAAAGGCGGCAGCAGCATGAAGCTTAATTCCTGCGAGATAAATGGTGCTCTTTCGGTCAGCGGCAATGTCGAAGCCGAGGCGTGTATCATAAGCGAGACGGTTACCGTAAACAACGGCGGAAGCCTTAAATCCGCAAGCGGCACTTGCGGCAATACTGTTAAAGTACAATCGGGCGGAACGCTTGAAATTGTGAGCGGCACATTTGACAAAAAGCTCACGGCAGAGTCGGGCAGTAAGCTTATCGTTTCCGGCGGCTCATATGCCGAGGTCGGCGCTGAAAATAATGTTGACTTCACTCTAAGCGGCGGCGAATTTACCAATATCACCGTTAACGGTCAGCATCTTATCGACTGTCTTGCGGAGGGTAAGGCTTTTGAGGATATGAATAACAGCTTTATCATCGACGGCCGTGTGGGCATCGCCGGGGATGTTAAGGTCGTAGACCATACTCACACCTGCGTTTGGAAAACCGATACCCACGAAAAGCTCTGCGGCTGCGGCTATGTGGAGGCTGTCGATACCGAAGCGCCGGTCATTTCCGGCATTGATCCGGAGAATAATCACTACGGCTCGCTGGAGTTCACCGTTACCGATGAAAACGACTTCACCGTGTGGTTGGACGGCGAGAAGATTACGCTCGTCAACGGGAAATATACCATGGAGCCGGACAACGAGACGCATTTGATCACGGCGACCGACGTTGCGGGCAACACGGTCAGCTTCCGGTTCGGACTCTTTAAGATTTACAATGTCACGCTTCCTACAGGCGCAGGCTATATGATATTCCATTCAGACGGGCTCGCTGTCAGACACGGCAACAGCTTTAGCTTTATCGTGCAGTTCAACAACGGTTATTCCAAGACTGAGGACTTTAAGGTACTTGTGAACGGTAATAAACTTGACGAGTGGGACTCTGATGCAAACAGCGCTTCCTTTGCGATTCGAAATGTAAGCGAAAACCTCGTTATTACCGTTGAGGGCGTTGCGGATATTACCGCACCCGAGGTAGAGGTCAGCATTCGCGGCAACAGCTTCAAAGAATTTATGAACAGGATCACCTTCGGGCTGTTCTTCAAGCAGACGCAGACGGTGGAAGTGAAGGCTCACGATTTCGGCAGCGGAATTAGAAAGGTTGAATACCTCCTGTCCGAAACCGCATTTGCGGATAAGGATGCGATTACCGGCAACTGGACAGAGCTGACGCTTAATGACGACCGTAAGGCATATTTCAACATTGCACCGAACCAAAAGGCGTTCGTCTATGTCCGTGTGACGGATCAGAGCGGCAATATTGCCGTCGTCAACACCGACGGCGTGGTGGTTTACACCGACGCAGAGGCGATCACCGGCGCACAGACCTTTACAAAGAATACCGATTTCGATGTGGTTTACAAGCTGAATCTGAACGGTAACTTCGTTGCTAAGGTTTATAACGGTACAGAGGAAATCGGTGCCGGCTCAGACTATGCCTTATTTGCCAGCGGCATGCTTATGCTGAAAAACAGCTATCTTCGCACATTGGCAGCAGGCGAATATACGATCCGCCTGACAATCAAGCCGATGGGTGAAAATTATGCGGACAACTCCGGCAATGATGCTCCTGCAGATGTTGTTTTGAAGCTGACCGTCGAAAAGAAGACTCCGTCCATCGGCCATAAGGAAAGCGACGAAAAGATCTACGACGGAAAAGCGATCGGCATGCCGACCTTTGATACCGATTCCGACGGAGCCCGGACTTTTGAGTACAAGAGAACGGATGAGGACGATACAGCATATACCACCGAAGCGCCGAAGAATGTCGGAAAGTATACGATCCGTATCACCACAGCCGAAACAGATACCTTCAAGGCGGCTTCCTCAACGATGGAATTTGAGATTCAGCCCAGAGAGGTTACGATCTCGGATGCCAAGGTTGCTGATAAGACCTATGACGGTACGACGAATGCGACTATTACAAATGCAGGAACACTGTCGGTAAACTATGACGGAGATAATCTCGCAATCGTAATCGGAAAGGCAGCCTACGACAACAAGAATGTCGGCGCCGATAAGGCGGTATCCTTTACCGGATTTGAGCTTTCCGGCTCGGCAGCAGGCAACTACAAGCTGATCGCACAGCCGGCAAGCACGACTGCCGATATCACCGTGAAGGAAATTACAATCAACGGTGCGACCGTGGAAGGCTCCAAGGTTTATGACGGCACGGTCGAAGCAAAGATCACAAATGCAGGAACGCTGTCCGACAACTACGACGGCGAAAACCTCACGATCGTTGCAGGTTCCGCAGCCTACGACAACAAAAATGTCGGCACGGGCAAAACGGTAGCCTTTACCGGATTTGCTCTGGCAGGCGATGCAGCAGTAAACTACAAGCTGATTGCACAGCCTACAGATACGACCGCTGATATTACCGCCAAGGAAATCGCCATTAACGGAGCAGCGGTTGAGGCGAGCAGGATCTACAACGGCACGACCGACGCAAAGATCACGAGCGCAGGTACACCGTCTGTAAACTATGACGGCGAAAGCCTCAAGGTGGCAGCCGGTAAAGCTGCCTACGACAATAAGAATGTCGGCAAGGGCAAGGCGGTAATGTTCACCGGTTTTGCGCTTGAAGGTGATGCTGCGGCAAACTATAAGCTGACTGCACAGCCCGAGGCTGTAACTGCGGATATCACGGTCAAGGAAATCAAGATCGTGGATACGGCAGTCGAGACCTCCAAGATCTATGACGGCAGCCCCGATGCCAAGATTACGGAAAAGGGCACATTCGACGGACTGATCAACGGCGACAAGGTTGATATCGTCACCGGTAAGGCTGCCTATGACGACAAGAATGTCGGCAACGGCAAGACGGTCACATTCTATGAGTTTGCCCTTTCGGGAGACGATGCGGCAAACTATGTGCTGGCGGCTCAGCCTGCAAACACTACGGCAAGTATTTCTGCCAAGGAGCTGACAATTGCCGACCTCAAGGTCAAGGATAAGCAGTACGACGGCAAAAACACCGCCGCAATCGACGGAACGCCTACGCTTGTGGGCGTGGTCGTCGGTGATGTGCTGACGCTTGTAAACGGTGTTCCGACCTTTGACAGCGTCAAGATCGGCAAAAACATCGCTATCAGCTTCACCGCATTTACGCTTTCCGGTGACAGCGTGACTGTCGGCAACTACAAGCTTACGCAGCCGACCGGCATTACGGCGAACATCGTCGAGTATGTGGCAGACGGCAGCGAGTACAGCGTAAACTCCAACGATTGGATCAATACCGACTTTGTCATCACGGCAAAGGAGGGCTACAAGCTCAGCCTGACCGATACGGCAAACGGCGAGTGGGTGGATTCCCTTACCGCATCGGATGAAACCGGAAACGGCAAATTGACCTTCTTCGTGAAGAATACCGAAACCGGCGTCATTTCTGCGGCAGTCACCGAGAACTACAAGATCGACAAGACCGCGCCGACCGGTGAGGTCAAGCTGAACGAGCGCACGGCGTTCCAGAAGTTTATCAATACGATTACCTTCGGCTTGTTCTTCAAGGATGATGTCCATGTCAAGCTGACGGCGAAGGACGAAGCCTCCGGTGTGAAGTCCGTGATGTACTTCAAATCCGACAGAATCCTCACGGATGAAGAGGTTCGCGCAATCACCGACTGGACAGATAACAGCGACTTTGACATTGAGGCAAAGGATATGGATAAGTTCGTTATCTATGTCCGCATCGAGGACAACGCCGGAAATGTCACCCTCATCGGCTCGGACGGTGCGACCTTTGATACCACCGCACCCGAGATCGTCGGTGTCGAGAATGACAAGACCTACTATGTGACCAAAAAGGTCGCGATCGACGACGAAAACCTTGCATCGGTCACGCTGAACGGTGAGACCGTCGAAGATGTATTCACTCTTGTCGGCGACAAGGATGCTACCTATGTTATCCGCACAGAGGATAAGGCGGGCAATGTGACCGAATACACGGTCTACATGAAGCCGATCTCGTCCATCACCGATGCTATCTCCGCCATCACGGCAGATAATGTCAAGTCAAGCGACGCAGAGACAATATCCTCTGTCGAAAGACAAATCCTCGACATCGCCGAGGCGTTTGACGACGGCGAATCCACCGACGATGAGTGGAACAAGCTGGCCGAGGCGGCTGCAAAATGCAAGGACCTGAATAAGCGTATTGCAGATGTTGCAGACGAAATCTCCCGTCTGACCGATGCCGTGAACGGCTACGACATCGACAAGGTGACGAGCGCCGACAAGGCGGACATTGAGAAGCTGATCTCCGACATTGACACGCTGCTTGACGGCGACAACCTGACGGATACCGAAAGAGCTGCTCTTGAAGCTCTGAAGGGTACGGCACGTGCGCTCCTTGACCGCATTGCTGCGGCGAAGGACGCTGCCGAGGCCGATGAGATCAAGGCGGTTGACGGCATCACCAAGGACAATGTGAAGCTTGAAGACAAGGAATCCCTTGAAGAAGCGGAAAAAGCTTTGGAGGGCGCTCTGCGTGACTTCGACGGCAACTACACCGAAGAAGAGAATAAGGATCTTGAAACCAAGCTTGAAACCGTAAAAGCGGCGCTGGCCGCCATCGGCAATGCCGAAAAGGTGGCTGAGGAGATCGGCAAGCTGCCCTCTGCGGAGGGCGCCAAGCTCAGCGATAAGAGTGCGCTCGACCAAGTGAAGAAGCTCCTTGAAGGGCTTACCGAGAATGAAAAAGCCATGCTCGGCAAGGACGCTCTGGGCAAGGTTGACGCGCTTGCTGAGAAGATCAAAAAGCTGGCAGAAGAGGCCAACTCTCCCAAGACCGGAGACACAAGTAATCTGGCTCTTTGGATCGCTTTGCTCTTCATCAGCGGCGGTATTGTGACCGGCACTACGGTTGTAAGCGAAAAGAAAAAGCGCTCCGTGAAATAACGGACGGCGGGACAGTCAATTATTTGCGGCTGTCCCGCTTTTTTCACATCTTTTCTCGAACAGTTCTTGAATTTGTCACGATTCTATGTTATGCTATAATTAACTGATTAGTTAGTTATCAAGAAGGAAGTGGTGTATATGCGGGCGACCGAGGAACAGCACAACGAACGAAAACGCGAAATGATGGAAAAATGCTTTGAATGCTATGCCGAAAACGGCTTGACGGGCACGGGCATTAAGGCTTTGGCAGCGGCGTGCGGCTGCACAACGGGAAATCTGTACTCGTACTTTAACAGTGTGGACGAACTGATTCTTGAATCTACCGCCTATTGTATGGCAAAGGTCGAGGACGATTTTATGGAGATGGCGCCCACCGACCCCAAGGATGTTGTCCGGTTTGTGAAGGAGGTTCCCTACTGGACGGCAAAAAGGCACGGAAAGAAGTACCGACTGATGTATCAGATCTATACGCACCCGAAGTATATCGAGCACGGCAAGAAATTCTTCGAGGGCGTTAATGAGCGCTATACCGAGTATGCCAAGCGGCTGGAGCCGAAAATAGGTATCCCCTATACGGTCATCACGCCGCTGATTTTTATATTCGTCCGCGCCTGCGTACACTATGCCATGTTCGAGGACGAATATTATCTGAAAACCCAGATGGAGGTCTTAAAGCAGGGGGTTGCCCTGTTTGCAGATAAATACCGCTCGCAATACTTGAACGGAGGTAACGAGAAATGAAGAAACGAATACTCAGTATCCTGCTGACTCTATGTATGGTAATCTGCTTTGTACCGACAGGCGTGTTTGCCGAGGATATTGCATTTAAGGATGTCGCAAGTGCGGCAGAGCTGAAAAATGCTTTGGCAGACAGCAGCGTGCCGGGTATTCGGCTGACAAAGGATATTGTTACCGGCGAGGCATTTAGCGTGACCCGTACCGTCACTCTTGATCTCAACGGATACATGCTGAAAATGACCGGAAATAATTCTGTTATCCGGGTGGAAAAGAAAAACCAAAAAATAGGCGACCTGACGCTTATCGACAGCAGACCCACAACCGAACACCGTTTTAAAGCAGATGATAAAAACGGTCGGTGGCAGCTTGATGAAAACGGCGATATAACCGTTAAAGGCGGTATTATCACAAGCACCGGAACCGAACAGCGTTCCGGCGGCGGTGGAGTCGCTGTCTCGGCTGATACGAAATTCACTATGACCGGCGGTAATATAGTCGGCTGTGATTCCGATAAATTAGGCAGCGGCGTATATGTAAGCTTCGGTACATTCACCATGACCGGCGGCAGGATCGCAGGCTGCGGAAACGATCCCGGTATATATCTGGAAGTTTGGGCTATCATGAACGCTAACGGCGGCGAGGTTGACGCAACGGTAGCTCTCAGGGAAAACAGTAAGATCACCACCCGCGACGATCTGACCGGCGTCACCGTTTTCAGAAAAAATGTGGAGGTTTATGATGCCGACAGCTACGGTGTCGTCAAATACGGTTTCTTTTATGTTCCGCCTTCCAACGGAACGACCCGTGAGATTGTTTACTTGGCTAACGGCGCGCCATATGCCGTGCAGATAATGCCTTATCAAAGCTCGAACCTGGCTGTCGAGCCGGAAATTCCAACAAGCAACACCGGCAGCACCTTCCTCGGCTGGTATAAGGCAGACGGTACTAAGTGGGATTTTACAAGGGATGTTGTTGATGATCATATATGTGTTGCGGCACGATGGGATACGGCCCAGCAGTTTTCCGGTGTTGAAGTCGGCAAAACCTATTATTTTGATCTGTCAGGCGAGAGCATTCCCGGTACGGTGAACGCTAATCTTCCCGATACCACATTACACTATGTACCCTTTACCTATATAGGAACATTGGACGGCTATGTGCTGAAGCCTGCATCGGGCGGCGTACTTGACTCCTCTGACAAGGCTGCCAATACTACAGACAGCAGTGCGCCTTACGGCCATGCATATCTGCACAGTCTGTTCATAGCTGATCATATACTCACAACAGATGTAAGCTATGATATGCTGAACGCCGCAGATTATATTTTCGGTAACCCCTGCACTGTGAATGATGTTGATTATACTCTTCGTGCTCCTACTATCGGCAATACCTACGCCTCTTCCTCATCCCAAGGTATACCGGAGAATAACGAGTGGAATCAGATCCTTTTTAAGGATTCCGGTTTTATTAAAAATTTGTTGCTTGCAACGCCGTCATGGTCGGAAATCTGGACATGGGGACAGGATACAAACACCAGCGGCAGTATAATCAGATCTGTGCGCAGCGGTCGTAATCAGCTTGGGGGGGCGCCCACAAGATTTGATACACACGTCGGTTTCCGCCCCGTCCTTGAGCTGCCGACAGATCTTGCCGCCGACAGCCTGAAAATAGTAGAGCTGCGAACGGGTAAATTTATGCCCGGCGAGCAGCAGAACTGGATCAATATCATCGTGAAAAAGGGCGAGAGCTTCAAAGCGCCCTCTGCCGAGGGACTGCCCCGCCCGGACGGCATTTCGGCAGATGCACAGTTGTGGTGGGTAGACGAAAACGGAAACTTCTATAAGCCCGGCGATACCGTTCCTGCGGATGTTTCGGAGCTTTTACTCGTCTGCGACTATGATGTCACCTATCTCCCCGGCGCGTACGGCGCAGGCGAACCCATGACGGAGAGCAAGCGCCATAATGTTGCTCTCACGCTGCCAGGTGCTTTGTTCACACGCACGGGCTACACGCAAGTAGGCTGGGCGACCGTTGACGGCGGCGAAAAGGTGTACGGCTTTGATGCTGTTTATACGCAAAACGAGCCGCTGACGCTCTATCCCGTTTGGAGCCCCAATCAGTACACCATCACCTTTGACACCGCAGGCGGCAGCGAGATCGCACCCATTACGCAGGACTACGGCACGAATATTACCGCACCTGCCGACCCGACGAGAGAAGGCTACACCTTTATTGGCTGGGACAGGGAAATTCCCACGACCATGCCTGCCGAGAATATAACGCTTAAAGCGAAATGGAAAGACATTGAAAAGCCCACAGGCGAAATTATCATAGGTACAAATAAATGGCGGGAATTCTTAAACACGCTCACCTTCGGCCTGTTCTTTAAGGATGCGCAGGAGGTAACGATAAACGCCGCCGATAACAGCGGAACCGTGTTCGTTTCTTATCTGGTGACCGATCGGGATCTCTCCGAGGCGGAGCTTGGCTCTCTTGTATACCGTGCGTATGACGAGCCGTTTTTAATAGAGCCTAACGGAGAATATATTGTTTATGCAATGCTTGTTGACGAGAGCCTGAACATAACATATCTCCGCTCTGACCGTATAACGCTTGACAAGGTTCGGCCCGTTATTACCGGCATTGAGGACGGGAAGACCTACTGCGAGACGCAGACGGTCACCGTTGACGAAAAGTACATTGATACCGTTACCGTAAACGGCACGGCGGTCACGCTCGACGAAACAGGCAGCTTTCCCCTCTCTCCGGCGGACGGTGAGCAGAAGATCGTTGTCACCGATAAGGCAGGCAACACCGCTGAAATGACCGTCACGGTCAATGACGGACATACCGGCGGCACAGCCACCTGCACCGAAAGGGCGGTTTGCGAGGTTTGCGGAAAGCCTTACGGAGAGCTTGATCCGAAGAACCATACCGACTTAAAGCATTTCCCCGCCAAGGCGGCGACCAAGACCGCCGAGGGCAATATCGAGTATTGGTACTGCGAAGGCTGTAATCAGTATTTCAGCGACAAGGGCGGTACAAAGGAAATCCAAAAAGCAGACACCGTAACGGCGAAGCTGCCGCAGACTCCCCAGACCGGCGATACAAGCAACCTTGCTTTGTGGTTCACACTGCTGTTCATCAGCGGCGGTGCTGTTGTTGGCACTACGGTTGTGAGCAAAAAGAAGAAACACTCTGCTGAATAAGATTAAGCTCAAGCGACCCATAGCAGACGGGCGGTGACGGAGGACGGCCCTGCAAAAAACTCGTGACGGAGTCTTCCGTCACCGCCCGTTTTTCAAAAAGTCTACCTAAAAAAGAAAAGCAGCCTTTCGGCCACTTTCTCATATATTATTTGCTTTGCTGGCCCTCCAATGCGGCTTTCACAGTTGCCCTGATGATTTTCAGAGAACGGTCATCGCAGCTGTAAAGCATACGAACAAGATCTTCAACTTCCGAATCTTTGGACGGCTTCTCGGGGTAGAAGATCAAGTTCCCGTCAATGGCTAACTCCCGGACGAGTTTTTTGAGGACATCAAACTTTGGTACTTTGCCCTCATTCTCGATGCGGTATAAGTATCGCTCTGAGATCCCGACCCGTGCGGTCAGCTCCTCGACGGTCAAATCGGACTTGTCCCGTGCCGCTTTGATGATCTCACTTGGCGTTTCAGGTTGTTTCTGCACTGTGCGTTCACCTCCATACATAATTAATTATATCCAAGAATAAAGAGCTATCTGATTTCTGTTAGAGAAGTCAGATAGCTCTTTTTGTTTTGTCTGAATTTAACCGTTCTTCAGCTGGTCTTTGAACGCTTCCACCATTGCATCGCTGAGCTGCTGGGACGGCACTTTCACATAGCTGGAAGTTTCGTCATATTTCGGGTAGTTATACCGCCACTTGTCGTAGTCCTCCCGGTTGATTTCGCCGTTGCGATACTTTTCGGCTTGTTCCGCCCACGTAGTGAGCATTTCGGATAGCTCGGCAGCGTCCTTCCCCTTCCGGGGGTCAACACGCAGGGAAACGCCGTTCTCGCCGGTTTCTACCGTCAGGCCGTACCGATCCTCCAAGGTAAACAGGGTGTGCATTAGGCCAAGATAGCTGTCAATGTCCGGCACGGACAGCGCCAGCGGCAAGACACCCAGCGCACCGGCAAGGTTCTCCGTCAGCTCTGCCTTAGGCGTTCTGCTGCCGGATTCATACTGCGCCATACGGATGTCGGCGGTCTTTTCCGGGAAACCGACCACCTGCCCCAAGTATTTTTGCGTCATTCCCCGCAGATTGCGGAAAAAGCGAATTCTCTCGCCGATTGCCATAGCGATTACGCTCCTCGTTTTTGTTCTGTGCAATCAGTATAGCATATAAATTTAGGTTATGTCAAGATAACAAAAGCAAAAAAGCTAAATATTTTTCCGCAAGCCTCTTGACAATAGCAAATTCGTTTAGCGCAAGGAAACACATCATCTGTGCGAAGCTACTTCCTGAGGCCATCCCAATCTTTCCACGCAGCGATGTACGCAAAGCTGGGCCAGAAACCGTCCCGGCGGAGAAGTGATTGGGAAAGACACTCTTTTTCGGTACAGTCGGGATGCCAAAGCAGGCCGTACAAGGTAATGCCATACTCCAGGTCGTCTTCTTCACTCTCCAGCATTTCCAGCGCCGCTGCAAGCGGCGTTGTACCGCTCCAGACCTGCATGGCCTTTTCGTAAGCAGTATGATGCCCCACCGCCATATCCGGGCGATCGTACTTCAGAAGCGTCGGCGCTTTCTCTGTCCGGGCAGCGCTCAGCGTGTGCCAGTAAAGAACCGCAATCCCCATTTCGTCATCGCATAGAGGCAGACAGCTCTCGAGAGTCTCCATTGCCCGTAGATACCGCCCGGCATAGTAATGTGCCAAGCCAATCCGGTAAAGGCAGTCCAGCTTTTCTGCTCCCAAGGACAGGCATTTTTCAAAATCAGTAATGGCAAGATTGCTTTGCAGTGTCGTCAGATACCGTCCCGCCCGGAGGCGAAGCAAGGAAAGGTTTTCCGGCTCCGCCTTCAGCCCCTCCGTATAGGCATCAATGGCCTCCCGGTAACGAAGCTGCCTGGAAAGGGCCTTCCCTAATGCACAGAATTTTTCAACGGAGTCTGGCAAGGACTTTGCCTGCCTGATCGCCTGGGAATCGGGAATTCCAGCGGGAAGGTTCAGAATCTGACTTTCTATTCCGGCGTGCAGCGCATCAAACGGGTATTCCATCACAACCCCCTTGTATACGGACGATAACAGGCGGAGCAGACGATTTCTCCGTTTTGAAGGTGGGCAAAACTCTCGGCAAATCGTTCTCCGCACACGGAGCAGGTAACGGTCTTGAAGATTCGGGCCTCCTCCGGCACCGGTGCCGGTGCTTCCTTCACGTCAAACATCTCGTGGAAGTCCCCATCCATAAGCCACGCCAGCCGTTCCTCCTTGGTTTTCTCCGGCGTCGGGCGCAGAACAAGGCGGAAGGACGTTCCGTCCGAACGGCGATAAAAGGAAAAAGCGTTTTTTCCCTGTAGATTAAAAATCAGGTTGCCCTTTCCGACGGTACAGGACAGCAGTGCCTGAATAGCGTCCACGCCGCAGGCGTCAGTCTCGGCAACGCACACGATCTCCTCGTCCTCGGATGGGCGGTCACTTCCGAACAGTTCCCAGGCATACAGCACAGCCCGAAAGCCGACCGCAAGGCCGCCGCAGCTGTGACCATGGAATGCCACGCATTTTTGCCACAGAGATTCCAGTTCCTTTTGCATCATATGACCTCCTATTTTTCCTGAATGGCAGCCTGTCGGTGTTCAAAATACAGGCTGATAAGATAAAATGACAGCGACAGCAGCATAATACACACGCCCGGTGAGAGGAGATAACCATAGGCCTGCCGAAGAAAGGCGCCCCGCTTATAGGCAAAGTTGATCATGGTGCCCCAGGTGGGATGATACAGGTCCCCAAAGCCCAAAAAGCTCAGGGTGGACTCCATCATAATACAACTGTTGACCCCCAGAAGGAACCGGGAGAGCAATACATCATACAGATTCGGAAGGATGTGCCGTAGAATGATATGCCTCCGGCTATATCCCTGGATCATGCAATTTTCAATAAAAGGCTGGGCATTCAGGTGAATGACCTTTGCCCGGACATTCCGGGCCGTCCCCACCCAGCTGAATGCTGCAATCAGCAGGATCAGATTTCGGCTGGAGCTTCCCAGGAAGGTCGCCAGTACGATCATGGTCACCAGCTTCGGAAGCAGCACAAAAATATTGATAACGCCATTGGATCGGCCACCCAAAAAGCCCTTCCCGGCAGCCAACGTACCAATCACGCTTCCCAGAAGCAATGTCAGAATACTGCTGGATACACCCACCAACAGCGTCTGCCGGGTCCCGTAGACCAACTCCGTAAAGATGTCATAGCCCAACGCATTGGTGCCAAGCGGGTGTTCCGCAGACGGTATGAGCCATGGACCGAACGTTTCCTTCTGACCGTAAGCTGTAAACGCAGTTGGAAACAATGCAGCGGTCAGAAAAAGGCTCAAAATCACGATACCAAGAAGAAGCGGAAGATGCTGCTTTCTCAAACCGGACCACCTCCGAAGCGTACCTTGGGGTCAATGAGGATGCAGATCAGATCCGTCACGACAATGGAGACCGTCATGATCGCCGTCGTGACAAACAGGATGCCCTGCATCAGTGGGTAATCCAGCGTGTAAACGGCATCCGAAAGCAGGCTTCCCATGCCGCCGATGGAAAACAGCTTCTCCACCACCAGAGAACCGCCGATACAGGTGCTGACGCTCATGCCTACCATGGTGACAAAGGGCTGGGCGATGTTTTTCAGAATATAACCAAATTGGATTTTCCGGTCGGATAACCCCCGCTCCTTGGCATAAAGCACATATTTTTCTTCCGTCACCTGTCGGACGGTGTTCCGCATCAACAGGTACCGGGAGGGTGCGGCGGCGACGGTCAGCGTCAGTACCGGGAGAATCAGATGATGGATCCGGTCCCAGAAATACCCGGCCGTTCCGGAAACAGCCCCTGCACTGTTCAGTCCTGTATAGGGGAACCACCGCTGACGGAAACAGAACAGGATCATCAGCACCAGAGCAATCAGAAATGTGGGCATTGTATTGACAATGATCTGGAATGTGGTCGAAAACTTCTCAAAGCCGCTGCCTTTCTTGTAGCCGCAGCGGAGCCCCCACAAAAGGCCGATGACCGTGCTGAGCAGCACGGCAGGCAGGGTGATCTGTAAGGTGTAGCCCAGCCGCTGCCCAATCAGGGTGGAAACCGTGGCTTCCTTTTTGAAGGAATAGCCAAGAGTACCGTCTGCAAGGGAGCGCAGATAGTACCCGAACTGCACGAATACCGGCTTATCCAGATGGAGGGCCTGCCGGTAGTAAGCTACCTGGGCAGGGGTCATATCCTCTTCGGAAAAGCCGGTCAGATAAGCAATGGGGTTCCCCGGCAGAAGCCGGGGCAGGAAGAAATTCAGAACGATCACGATCAGGAAGCACACCAGTGCCAGAATCAGATTTTTACGATACTTTTTCACCGGTGTGCCTCCTGCATGCAAAAATTATTTCTTGGTAATGCTGAACCAGTTGTTGACGTTGTTCAGACCGAACACCGCATCCACAGTCACATTGTCCAGCTTGGAAGAATAGGCCAGCATCATGTTGTCCCAGTACAGGGCAATCAGCGGCATATGGGCCGCATAATACCCCTGGAGCTTTGCTGCGCCGGCGTAATATTCCTCAATGGTCTTAGCAGCCTTCAGTTCGTCCAGAATGGAGGAAAAGGCTTCGTCGAACACCTGGCAGCCGCCCTGCACGGCGTGATGGCCGTCCACATAGATGGAGCCGAGGCCGTTGCCCATGCCCATACCGGCGGCGGTATAGCCATAGATCGCCGCTTCCATGGTGATATTGTTTTCGGAGAACTTGTTGCTGGTCTTGGCATTGTAGGCATCCTTGTCCACAGCATCCAGATTCACCTGAATACCGAAGGCCTCCAGCTGGGTCTTGATCATTTCGGCGTAGCCCACATGGGTTTCCTTGGCGGCATTGACCGTCAGCGTAAAGGCGGCAACCTGACCGTCTGCATTGACGTAGAAACCATCGGCATTCTTTTCTTTGTAACCCGCAGCCTTCATATATTCGTCCGCTTTCGCAGTATCGGTGGTCAGCTTTTCGGTATCCTTGTAACCCACCGTGGTGGAGGGCACAAAGCCCCGGTTGGGGATCTCGGCATAGGCACTGCCGAAATAGGTCTTGAATGCATCATAGTCCAGCGCATAGGAAACCGCCTGACGCAGGTTTTCGTCAGAGAACAGGCCCTTTGCATTGTTAAAGGCCAGGACCGCAGGCGCATTGGCCGCAGCCACATTGACAAGCGATACGTTGGCGTCCGCAGAGAGCACATCCTGATAGGTTCCCGCCACACCGGTGGAGTAGGCCCAGACCATGTCGATGTCGCCCTGCTGGAGCGCCAGATACATGGTATCTTCGTTTCCGAAAAGCTGATAGACGATTTTCTCTACATTGGGCTTCTGCGGATAATATTCATTGACTGCAAAGGTAATGGTCCCGGCTTCCTTGTTGAAAGACTCCAGCACATAGGGGCCGCAGGTAATGCGGCCTTCGGCCTCCGAAACAGTATCCTTGCCCTCATAAACGTGCTTGGGCATCACGCGGAAGGAGGTCATATTGCTCAGTTCCCGGACATTGGGAGAGGCAAGCGTCAGGGAAATGCTCATTTTGTCGTCGGAGAGGCTGTAGCCGGTGTACTTGGCGTTCGTGACCTTTCCGCCTTCCCCGGTCTGGGCCTCAAAAATGGCGCTTCCGTTGGCCTGATCGTATTGGAGCGTGAAAAGGATGTCCTCCGCCGTTACAGGCGCTCCATCAGACCAGGTCATGCCATCCTGAATGGTATATGTCCAGGTAGCGGCATCCTCGGTAGCATAAGTTGCCAGAAGCGGATGATATTCGCCCTTGGTGTCCTGATAAACCAGAGGCAATTCGGATACACCGCTGGCAAGCATATCGAAGTTATACTCGCCGAACACAGCGGTTTCGATGGCAGCCGTTGTGCCAACGGTCAGCGTATCGATGGCATAGGTAGATGCCGGTTCCGTGGCTTCCGTGGTCGGAGTCTCGGTGCTCGGCTGGGTAGAGGGTGTCTGGGTGGGTTCTGCCGGGGTCTTGCCGCAGGCTGCCAGAGGCAGCACCATCAGCACCGCCAGCAAAAGGGATACCGCTTTCTTCATTTCGTGCATTTCTCCTTCTGATTGGTCAATTTATTCTCAAATACATAGATTTGATCACAAAGTAAGTTCACCAGCGCTGCATCGTGGCTGATGAGCAGGATGCTTCCGTGGTGTTCCTGCATCTGACGGCGTACCATTCCCAGCACATTGGCCTGAGTAGAAACATCCAGCATGGAGGTTGCCTCATCCAAAATCAGCAGCTTTGGCCGGAACAGCAGGCACCTGGCAATAGCCACCCGCTGGGCTTCCCCACCGGAGATCTGATGCGGCAGGTGGGTCAGGATCTGCGGTTCCAGCCCGACCTTCGCAAGCACGTCGTCCATCAGCGTCCGCTCCTTTCCCCTGGGAGCAAAGCCATGATAGCGGATCAGTTCTTTGAAGCCGCTGCCGATTTTCTGGTGTGGGTCCAGCGTTGCATAGGGCTGCTGATAAACCATCTGAATGGAAAGGCCCAGCTTCCGGTCATAGGGCGCATTCTGTGAAACGAGGCATTGACCGTCCACTAAAATTTTCCCCTGATCCGGCGGGCAGATGCCGCAAAGGACCTTGGCCAGCGTGGATTTTCCGATGCCGCTTTTTCCGAATATGCCGCAGATCTGACCGTCGGGAATATCCAGCGTAACATTCTGCAAAACCTGTTTTCCGTCAAAGGCCTTATCGATCTGTTCAATGGAGATCATTCCTTGCAGCACCACCATTCTCTGCCTTCCAGCGTCCTCCTGGGCATCTCGGTGCGGCATCGTCCGAAGGCTGCGGGACAGCGGCGATAGAAGGGACAAGGGCCCGTTTCCGCCCGCAAAATCGGCGTTTCCTGCATCCCGTTTTCCACCAGGGCACCCAGCAGGGCTTGGGTGTAGGGATGACAAGGAGCAGCCAGCACCCGCTCAGAGCTGCCGGTCTCCAGCATTTTTCCGCCGCACAGGACAAGGATTCGGTCGCAGGTCGCTGCCACGGAAATGTCATGGGTAATCACGAGCTTTGCCGCATCCGGGAACAAATCATTCAAAAGAGACAGCGTCTGCTGTTTGCTGTCCTGATCTAAGCCGTTGGTAGGCTCGTCGGCAATCAACAGCTTCGCCCGGGAGCAAAGGGCCAGCGCAATGGTTACCCGCTGGGCCATACCGCCGGACAGCTGGAATGCATACCGGTCCAGAATGGCCTCCGGCTGGGTAAATCCCACCTGCGCCAGCTTTTCGCGGGCAAACGCCTCTCTCTGAGGTGTCGCAATGCCCAGCTTTGCAACGCTGTCAAACATCTGGCGGCGGATGCTTCTGGACGGGTCGAGAAATTCGTGACCGTTCTGTGGGATATATACAATCTCCCGCCCCAGCATGGACCGGAGCTTTTTCCCTTTCGGCAAAGCCTTCCCACAAAATAAGATTTCACCGGAAACCAGTCTAACATTTCCGGGCAGCACCCCCATCACGGACTGGGCAATCAGCGTCTTGCCGGACCCGGTCTCGCCAATGAGAGCCAAGCTCTCCCCGAGAGAAATACGGAAAGATACCCCGTGGACCAGTTCTTTTTCCGTGCGGTCCAATTTTGCGGCGATCACGCCGCCGGTATACTGTAAAATAGGCGTCTCCAAGTGCTCCTCCGAAAATGGCGTTGCTTTGCATTCCTGCCCTACGCAAAGACGCAGCACTTTCTTCCCCAAGAAGCGCTGCGCCTTTGCTTTGGGTTTTGGCAGGAATGCGTGTATTAACCGATGAGCATACTATAGCAGATTGCATTCTTCGGCGGAAGCTCCCCCGGGGGATGTTTTTTCTTCATTAGGGCAAAAGCCGCACCCACGCTCTCGACGTGCATATTTTGCCAAAGCCTTATGCTTGTTGGGCGGAAAAGCGCCACAAAAAGCAGAACCACCATTCCTCCGGAAAAACGGAAGTTGATTTTTCTCAGACACAGGTGTATAACAGGATACAAAGGAGCCGTCGGATACTATCTACGAAAAACCGAAATGGATCGCTATCGGCGGCGATGCCCATATGATAACAAACCATCGTATGGGGCCGAAAATATGGAGAATACACAGAATCAAAATACCGGGTATCACAGAGTCTAAACGAAAACCGTTAGATTACAAGACCCGGCAAAAAATGGGAATCATTTCAGAAACAGAAATCCCGTGCCGATGGATTCTCATCGGTACGGGATTTTTATCGGTCCTCCGCCAGGAGGCCATACAGGTACAGGTCTGCCCAGGTGCCGGACCGGTCTTTGACCTGGCTTCGCTGGATGCCCTCCGGCTTCATGCCCAGCTTTTTCATCAGACCCACCGATTTTCCTCCGTCGATGGTCTCGGCAAATATTTTATGGGCGTTTTGTTGGTTGAAGGCATGGTCCACGACCGCCTTGCAGGCTTCCAGAGCGTACCCGTTTCCCCAGCAGGTCCGGTTGAAAAACCAGCCCATTTCGTAGACACCCTCGTCAAGTTCGTGGAACAAAATGTAGCCGATGACCCGGCCGGTGGCTTTCAGGACGGCGGCCACTGCGCCCTTTTTCTCCACGCAGAACTGCCGCAAAAATTCGGCTGTTCGCTCCCGGGTATAAGTCGGTTCGCTATAAGCCATGGTCTCCTCGTCGCCGAGAATGGCCTGCAAATCCTCCAGGTCGTCCATAGCAAAATCCCGGACGGTCATCCGCTCAGTCTCCAGATACATCCTGCACTCCCCCCTTTTGGGTCCATTATAGGGGCGAAAGTGGGGAAAGTCAATGGCAGTGCGAAAAAAGCGCTATCCGGCCGGGAATCGGTCAGATAGCGCTTTTTCTTATACCGTCTCCAGGCCGGTTTTTGTCATGGCCTGTTTCAGATCGGCAATGATGTCCTCTTTGTCCTCGATTCCCACGGAGAAACGGAAGAAGCCCTTATGGAACTCCGGCGGGTAGAGGTACTGGCGCTCGTCGTTCTCCCCCAGGGACACAGCGGAGGGGATGACCTTCAAATGGCTGACGAGCCGGTTATGGGTATCGTGGTCGGCGTTCAGGCCGAAGGGGACAGGACCCCGCCGATGATGGCGTAGGAAACCTCCTGCGCCCCGTCCGGAGCATCCATCATAATGGAAAGGGCCTTGAAATCATCGGCACGCTCCACCTCCTCGAAGGGGTTGGCCCCGGCGCTGGACCAGTTCATATCCGTGGGGTCGTAGGGCAGCGCATAGCTGTTGGCCATGGTGATGGGGCGCTTGATGGCGCCGCTGTCCTTGTCTACGTCGTTGCCGACATGAACGGCACGGGTGGCAAAGCCCAATGCCCCTTCTTTTTCTTCCATATAGGTCCTTTCGTTCTCTATGAATTCCACCAACATAGTAGTATGGTATGTAGCCGTATGGTACCATATTTTTCCGGGGATGTCAACGGAAAAATGCGCCTTGCGATCGCTTCCAGCATTTGGCATCATACGCTACAATCCTGCCGGAAAATGGTAGGTCATTTCTCTTGTGCTGATGCCCAGTTCATCTGCAGTATCCCGCAGAGAGGCCGCACCGTACTCCCACACGTTGAGCAGCCGCCCAACGGTACTCAAAACACCCTTCCGACGTTTCTTCATTCTATCACGTTTCCTCCTTTTGCCATTGACATTTTTCGCCCAGCCGTGCTAAAATACCAATGCAGGACGACCATACGAAACCAAAAGGGCCGCAAAATCTGCAGAGGTCCAAAGTCGATTCCCTTTGAAATTTTACGCAAGGAGTGTCTTTTATGAAAGAGTATGAAATTCTGGTAGAACGCATCAATCCCTGCGGCGGCGATGCCCATGCGCAGAAAGATTTCATCGATGCGGAATGCGAAAGTCCCGAAGCCTATGTCAAAGAAAATGCGCCGTATCCGGTGATGGATTCTTTGCGGACCCCTGAAGGAGATACGCTGGTCATCACTGGCGACGGCAAGGGCAGCATGGTCCGCTACACGTTCACCGAGGTTTGAGCAGATCATCGGTCCAATATCTGAAAGCATCCGGGGCGGGCATCCCGAGATACCCGCCCCGGTCGTTTTTACTGAAAAATTCTTCACCAAAAGGCCTTCGTCAGGGCGGTGTCGGCGGCGAAGTTGGGGAGGTTATAGAGGGTCAGGACTTGGGTAATGCCGTTTTCTTCGATATAGTCGGTGACGGAACCCTGGAAAAAGCGCAGGTCGATCAAATGGGCCTCGGCGTAGTTGTCCACCACGAACTGGGCAAAGCAGTTGGCGCAGGAATCTCGGCGGGGGTGGCGGTGACGGTGGTGTTGTTGGCGTTCTTTTTGTCCGTGCCGCAGGCGGTCAGGCCCAACAGCAGCACCAGGGACAGGAACAGGCTTACGATTCGTTTCATGGGAAAAGCTCCTTTGAATTTTGTATTTCGGAAGGGTCCGGCGGGGGCCGTTTTCCCCTTCCATACATACAACGATTGAGGAGCCAAAAAAGTCGGGAGAAATCTAAAAAATTTCTCCCGACTTTTTTCAAATTCATTTTCCGGTAAAAATTACTTGTCGCCGCCGGTTTTCTGCTCCTTGATGGCCCGCAGCAGACACAGGCCCATGGCCAGAACGGGCAGCAGGACACGCAGGCACAAAAAGCCCTGAGGGTCTCCAAAGTGGATATTGGCATCCAGCACCAGGCCCAGGGCCCAGGCAGCCAGCGTGGAAACGATCGCTGCAATGTACATCTTATTTCCTCCGGTTTCTCATTCTAATTCATGTTTTCAGGCTTTCCATGGACATTATACAGGAACACCGGACAAAAGGCAAGCCTTTCCGGCCGTATTCCGTCATTTTTTCAGGGCTTCGTAGGCGGCCAGGACCTGGTTTCTGCCCGCCCCGTCGGTGCCGTAGAGGCAGTAATTTATTATTCCGTCGGTCCAGGTGATTTTCTGATAAACAGCCGTATCCGTGTCTACACTTACCAGGACGGCGTTGGTTGCGGCATCCACGGTCTCGGTGTCACTTTCCTGTCCGTACAGCCCGGAAAAGTCCCCCGTCTGGGCAGTGGCACGGGCCAGATAGCTTTTTCCGTCCAGGGTGAAGCACACATCTACAACCGCCAACCGTACACCCTCTCAGTCACGGCGTTGCCGTGACAGCGCAGCAGAGGTAGGACTGCCGCCGGAGGAACCCGCACAAGCAAACGTTTGCCCCGGCGGGGGGGATTTTCCGCCGGGGCTTTCCGATTTCTATATTTACAGGGCAAACAGAGCCATTTCGTAAGGCTCGTAATGGGTATCGGTCTTTTCTGCGTGGCCGTAATTGGACAGCAGGACGGCCCCCGAAGCACCGGGCAGGGCAATGGTCCCGGCCTTTTCAAAATTGCAGACCAGCAGCAGCCGCTCCGCGCCCTCCCGGCGCTCGTAAGCGCAATAGGAGTCCCCCGGTTGGGAAATTGCCCGGAAGGAGCCGGTGGTCAGGGCCGGGCGAGTCTTGCGCAGGTGCAGCAGGTCCCGGTAGAACCGCCACACGGACTGCTTCGAGGCCTGGTCCGCCTGCAAATTCAGGGTCGCATGGGCGCTGTGCAGGGGAATCCATGGCTTGCCGGTGGTGAAGCCACCTTGGGCGCTGCCGTCCCAGCACATGGGGCGGCGGTTGTTGTCCCGGCTGCCGAAGTTGATCTTTTCCAGGGCTTCTTCCCGGGAATATTCCTCCAGCAGTTCCGTATATTTATTCTTACTTTCCACATCGTCAAAATCGTCAATGGAATCGTAATGAGGGTTGACCATGCCCATCTCCTGGCCCTGATAGAGGAAGCAAACGCCCCGCATCAGGTAGACCATGGCGGCGATGGCCGTGGCCGAGGCATAGCGCAGGGGGCCGGTGTCACCCACCCGCTCCAGCAGCCAGCAGTTGTCGTGATTGTCCGTAAAGAGGGAATAGAGCAGGTCGTTTTCCTGCATTTTTTCTTCCCAATTCCGGAGAATATCCCAGAGTTCCGCCATGGAACCGGGGCGATGGGTGAATTTATCCTCCCGGCCCACATTCAGGTGGTCAAACTGGAACAATGTGGAAAGCTCCCCCCGTTCCGGGGCACAATGCCGCCGGACCTCGGCAATGTCGCCGGCCCAGCACTCCCCTACCGTGAACAGCTTGCGGGTGCTGTCCCGGTCAAAAAGGTCCCGGATGTATTCGTGGAGCCTGGGGCCGAAGCAGTTCCGGTCCTCGGGGAAGTCCTTGGAAATCTGGTCGATCACGTCGATGCGGAAGCCGTCAGCCCCCAAATCAACCCAGAAATCCACCACTTCCTGCATTTCCCGGACCACGGCGGGGTTCTCCCAGTTCAGGTCCGCCTGTCCCACGGCGTAGGAGTGGAGGTAATACTGCTGCCGGGCCGGGTCAAACTGCCAGGCGGAGCCGCCGAAGCAGCTTTTCCAGTCGTTGGGCGGGCAGTCGAACCAGTAATAATAGTCGCTGTAAGGATTATCCTTGCCTTTCCGGGATTCCCGGAACCAGCGGTGCTGAGTGGACGTGTGGTTGGGCACCAGGTCCAAAATCAGCTTCATGTCCCGGCGGTGCAGCTCGGCGATCAGCGCTTTCATGTCCGCCATGGTACCGAATTCGTCCATAATGTCCCGGTAGTCGGCGATGTCGTAGCCGTTGTCCTCGTTGGGGCTCTTGTAGCAGGGGCAAAGCCATACGGCGTTGATGCCCAGGTCCTTCAGGTAGTCCAGCCGGGAGAGAATGCCCCGCAGGTCCCCGATGCCGTCGCCGTTGCTGTCCTGAAAGCTCCGGGGGTAGATCTGGTAGATGGTCCAGCCGAGAAAATCCCGATATTTTTCCGTCATGTCCGTTCCTCATTTCTCCCGGACGGGCCGGGGCGTTTTCTCTATTATAAACAAGCCCCGGAAATTTGCAAGCGGTTCCGGCCAAAAAAGTTACCCTTTTCCAGTCAGAATACCACAAATCAAGATTTTTGACAAAGAAATGAGGAGATATGCCATTACGATAAAACATTCCCCTTGACTTTCCGGCGCAAAACTGGTAAGCTGACAGAAAATGAAGGAGGCGGTGGGCATGAAGCGGGCATTGGCGGCGCTGCTGAGCCTATGGACGGCGCTGGCGATTCTGAGCGGCTGCGCCAGTCAGGGCGAGGAGCCGAAAACCATGGTCTACTATACCTATTTCGACACCGTTTCCTATATTTACAGCTACGCCCCGGATTCTCAGACGGAATTCGAGGCCAACTGTGCGCTGGTTTCGGACATTCTGGAGGAATATCACCGGCTGTTCGACATTTACCACGAATATGAGGGCCTTGTGAATCTGGCCACTGTCAACGCCCATGCGGGCGGGGCGGGCCTGGCCGTGGACGAAAAGCTCGTCACATTTTTGCAGGAGGCCAAGGACTTGTATGGCCGGACGGACGGGAAAATGAACGTGATGCTGGGGTCCGTGCTGAAATTATGGCACGACTGCCGGGATGCGGCAGAAAAAGACCCGGAGGATGCCGCCATTCCGTCCCCATCGGCCCTGCAGGCAGCGGCAGCGCATACGGACATCGACGATTTGGAAATCGATGCGGCGAACAGCACCGTCCGCATTGCGGACCCGGAGGCATCGCTGGATGTGGGGGCCGTGGCCAAGGGCTACGCCGTCCAGCGGGCGGCAGAGGCCCTGAAAAGCGCCGGGGTCAGCGGCTATGTGCTGAACATCGGCGGCAACATCCGCTCCATTGGCACCAAGCCCGACGGCAGCAGCTGGACCACTGGGGTCCGGGACCCGGCGGACCCGGCCCAATTTGCGGCCAGAGTGCTGCTCTCCGACGGGTCCTGCGTGACCTCCGGCAGCTACGAGCGGTATTTCACCGTGGACGGGGTGCGCTACCACCACATCATCGACCCGGCCACCCAAATGCCCGCCGGATATTTCTCCTCGGTGACGGTGCTGACTGAGGACAGCGCTCTGGCGGATGCACTCTCTACGGCGCTGTTCTGTATGCCCTATGAGGACGGCCTGGCGCTGGTGGAAAAAATCGGCGGCGTGGAAGTCCTGTGGATCACCGCAGACGGGACCCAATACAGGACGGACGGTCTGCCGCTCCTGTGAGAAATTTCGTGCAAAAAGAGGGAATTTCCTTGAAAAAGTCCGAAAAAAAGCGGGATATGCTGCTCATCGGCGGACTGCTCCTGGCGGCGTTTCTGGCCCTGGGGCTGAAATTCCTGCTGCGGCAGGAGGGCGCCGCCTTGGTGGTCCGGGTCAACGGCAGCGAGGTGGCCCGCTATGCCCTGACAGAAACGGGGGACTATCCCCTGAACGGAGGGACCAACGTACTGCACATCGAGAATGGCTCCGCCTGGCTGACGGACGCCGACTGCCCGGACAAGCTCTGCGTGAAGCAGGGAAAAATCCAATACACCGGCCAGACCATTACCTGCCTGCCCAACCGGCTCACCGTAACGGTCATCGGGGCGGACGGCGGCGTGGACCTGGTCTCCTGAAAGGGTGGGTGCGGTGAAAGCGAAAAAAGTGGCTTTTCTGGGCCTGTCCATTGCGTTGGCCCTGGTGCTGTCCTTCGTGGAGAGCCAAATTCCGGTCTTTACGACCATCCCCGGCATGAAGGTGGGCCTGCCGAATCTGGTAACGGTGTTCCTGCTGTACCGGGTGGGCTGGAAGGAAACCGCGCTGGTGAGCCTTCTGCGGGCGGCGCTGGCGGCGCTGCTGTTTGGGAATCTGCAAACGCTGGTGTTCAGTCTGGCGGGGGCGGCGGTGAGCCTGACAGGCATGATCTTGCTGAAAAAAACGGGGCTGTTCTCGCCCCTGGCCGTCAGCGTCACCGGCGGGGGACTGCACAACGTGGGCCAGATCGCCGCAGCCTGCCTTTGGACGGGAAACGTGCTGGTGGTCTCTTATTTTCCGGTGCTGCTGTTCAGCGGCATCGCCGCCGGGGCGGTCATCGGCCTGGCCGCCGGCCTGCTGCTGAACCGGCTCCGCAAGGTGGGGGTGTGATCCGGAAAGGCGCTGCCTTTATTTGAACGCTGCGATCTGTATTCCGAACGGGAGGTGTTGGGAATAAAGATTGCATGGATTCCGGCACAAGAACAGGATACCGCTTGTATGACCGCCCTCCGCAAGGAAATCCGGGCAACCGCATACCGTGGAATTTATCCGGGCGAAGCAATTGAGCATTTTGATTTTTCCACGCACCAAAAGCGGGACCTGGCGAAGATTCGGGATAAAAGTTACTCGGTCTTTCTGATTTGCGCTGGCGGGGCGCCCATCGGGTATCTTATATTCCAGCGGCAAGCGGCAGCCTTACGGCTTCATTCTTCATACGTCCTGCGGGAATATCAGCATCAGGGCATCGGGAAGCAAGCCTTTGCCATGCTGCGCTCGTACGCTCAGGCACATTCGCAGGACCGCATCGTCTGGTCCTGCAGCCCCATAACGAAAACGCCATGCGGTTCTACCGGCGTATGGGCGGTACGATCATTCATGTCGATACCGGCAATGCCAACCCGCAAGAGGATCAGGTAAAATTTGTTCTTTTTCTTTGATTGCACATAACACCCCCGGCGGGGAATTCCCCGCCGGGGGTGTTGTTATCGTTCCTGGATTTTCCCCAAGCGGACCAGGCGGGCGGTGATCGCGCCGGTGGTACGCTTGAAATGCCTGGAAAGCTGGCGGATGCTGGTCCGGCTGTCATACAGGCCGCACAGTTCCCGGTCCTGCTCCTCCGTCCAGGGCTTCCCGGCATTTTCCGGCTGGGGTCTGGGCGGCTTTTGGTCGCGGTTTTGCAGCACGCAGTTCAGCGCCCGGACGATGTCGCCCTTGTTGCACACATGGTCGTCAGGCAGCACCTCCCCGGTGTAGGGGCGGCGGCATGCCCCGCCCGCTGAATTCCATACGCAGAAATGGCGAAGCGCAAGGCTTTCCCTGGAAGGTGGTGCCCCGCACAGCGAATCCAAAATCTATAGGACTGCTTGGGCAGTCATACCTCTACGTTGCGACTGATGAGGTCGAAGCCAGCAATCATCGCCATGGGATAGTACAACGCTGCTACCTTCGACCTCATCCGTCACGCTTTTGGCGTGACACCTTCCCCTCCAGGGGAAGGCTTTGGACGGTGCTTCGTCGAAGTCCCTACCGCCCCTCATCCGGCCACCCATAAAGGGTGGCCACCTTCCCCCAGGGGAAGGCTATTTTTCTTATCGCCGGAAGATATCTAAAACCTGATAGATTACCCCCCTCAGTCGTGGCTTATGCCACGACACCTCCCCCTACACAGGGGAGCCAGTGCCCCGCCGGAAGTTGGTACAAGCCAGCTACCTTCGACCTCATCCGGTCCGGCTTAGGCCGGACCACCTTCCCCTCCAGGGGAAGGCTTTGCGCCTCGCCGTAGCTGCGCAAGCCATTTGACGAAAATACGGAACCGTCCTGTGAAATCTATTGAAAAATCCGAACACCCGTGGTAGAATTAGTTGTGACAAACTGGGCTTGTCCGAAAAATTACGGAGGTGCCGGAAATGCTTTTTCTGCAATTATGTTTGTACTGTCTGCTGTTCTTCCTGCTGGTGAAGGCCGCCGTGCGGAACGACGGGCGGAACTGCCTGTATTTTTATCCCAAGGAATACATCGACGAAGCCGCCAAGCGGGGTCTTGCGGACCCGGCGGCCACCATGGCCAAGGGCAAGCGGTTCATGATTCCCTTCTGCATTTTCATGCTGCTGGCGCTCCTCGCCATTCTGGTTTTCTGGAATCGGGTCACGGACTTCGGGACCGCCTATGGACAGTCGGTGCTGTTCCTGGTGGTGATGAACTGGTTCGACGGGCTGGTCATTGACGGGCTGTGGGTGCGCCGCAGCAAAATCTGGCGCATTGCAGGCATGGAGGGCATCCCCTACGCCAAGCCCTGGAAAACCATTCTGGTCCGGCGGAGCCTGGGGACGGTGGTGTACCTGGTGCTGGCCCTGGCCATCGCCGGAATCGTGGTCCTTCTTGGGAGAATCTTCTTTTGAAAGCAGAAGTGCGGAACGGGCAAGCGCCCGTTCCGCTTTTTGCAGCTATAGCGTGCAAAATCTGACAGAATCATTCATTTTTCCTCTTGCGTACAGGCCAGAGACAAGATTTATCGGAACGTACTGTCATGGGTCTCCCCTCCTGTCAAAAATCCTCCGGCCGCTCGTTTTTCGGCGGCACACAGCAAACCTTCGGGAATTCCGAAACCTCCAGGCCCAAAATTTTCGTGACCTTGGCCCGTGCCTCCGGCGTGTCCGGCAGGAACAGGCACTTCGACCGCCGCAGGAGCCGGATTTTCATTTCTCCGTCCCCGCATATATGTCCCCGTCCAGCAGGTAGTAGAAGTAGCTGGGGGCATTTCCTTCCAGCCAGTCATGGGCATCATTCGCCGCCCAGAAGGCTTTGCAGCTTTCCGCATGGGCCGGACTGCCCGGCTCCCAACGGCAGACGGCACGGGCGAACAGGTTCTCCGGCTGGAGCTGGCACGCCCGCTCTCCCAATGCGATCATTTCGTCCGTCCATGCTTCGTAAGAGCATTGCCGGTCCCACAGGGCAAAGAAATAATAGGGTATCACGCCGCTCATGTGGCTGAGATATGCCAGGAATGTCGCATTTTCCGGGAAGTGCGCCCTGCCATAAAGGGCAGTTTCAGAAAGAATGTCCTCGTATTTTTCCAGGCCGCTGTTGGCAGCAAAGGGCTGCCGGGTGTCATCGTAATCCTCGTCAATATCCAGCAGGGCCAGCCATGTCTCCGTCAGCGCACACAGGAGGCGATTCAGGGATGCCGGTTCCTGCTTCCACTTTTGGTAAAGGTACTTTGCCGCCGCCAACTCGCCCTTTTCCTGTTCAATGGCTTTCACGGAATCGTCAAATTGGAGGATATAGTCATACATAGTAGGCTCCTTCTGGGCAGTCAATTCTTATACCACCATACATAGAACCGGGGCGTGTGGAAGAAAAGCGGCAGTGTCCTGTAGGCGTGTAACAAGCAATGCGCTATTCGGTATCCAACGGACGAAAAACCAATTTCGTATATTTTCCATCAAAGATGTTATCCTGCGTGATTTCAATGATCAAATATCCATCCTGGATTTTCCATGTACCGTGTATCGGGTCATCTTCTGCATATAAGCACTTGGGAGATGAGAAAAAAGCATAGTAGCCTCGATATCCGACTAGAAGTTCAACCTCGTTATCATCCAGAATGATTCGGTCCCCGCCGTAGTGCCATGTGCCATCCTCCGTCTCCCAGTTGTCCAGTACAATATTTGGTTCATCGCACACCCAGCCGTGTCCTAGCTGGCAGGGATAATGTCCGGCAACAGGGTCACATGCAGTCAGCAGGACAACGGACAAGGCGAGAATCAGCACGAGTAAAACAGGCCGATATAGACGATGTATCCGCATAAAATCATGCTCCTTTTCTCTCCGGCACGCAGAACCGGACAAAGTTTTTCAGGGTTGCTCCGGGGGCATATTGTCGGTTGCCCTTTTTTCAACCAACTGCGCATAAATGGCCGGAAAAGCCGTGAATACAACCACCGCACAGGAAAGGCCTACCACAACACGTCCGAAAGAAGTCATCCGGTTCCAAAAGGAAAGTTCCGTTGCTGCAATCACCAACGCACCCATAGCCACCGGCAAGCCCCAGACCCGGACACCCTTTTTGAATGCAGCGAAAGCAAATCCTTTCATCAGAATATATATCTCAAAAAATAGCAGAACGGTTTCAAGGGCATACCATAAGTCGTCGCACAACGTATTTGAAAACGGAGAGTCGATCAACTGGAGGACCAATTCTTCCCGCAGGTAGTGCACTGACAGCGAAATTACGACCCAGGAAATCCCAAACAGCAGAATCGGGTGCCTCGTTCTCATTGTATTTTCCTTCTCTTCCTCCGGGCCGCTGCTTTGGGTGCACTTGGCCAGTTGACTTTTTTCAGTCAACTGCGCATAAATGGCTGGGAAAGCCGTGAATACAAGCACCGCACAGGAAAGGCCTACCACAACACGTCCGAAAGAAGTCATCCGGTTCCAAAAGGAAAGTTCCGTTGCTGCAATCACTAGCGCACCCATAGCCACCGGCAGGCCCCAGACCCGGATGCCCTTTTTGAACGCAGCGGAAACTTGTCTCCTTTCCAGAATCATCCACTCGGTAAAGAACAGAAAGACTTCAAGGGCATACCACAAGTGATTGCACAATGCGCCCGAAAATGGGGTGTCGAGCAACTTAAGAAGCAATTCTTCCCGCAGATACTCCAGGGCCAGTCCAATAAAGACCATATATAGCATCAATAGCTTTGGGGGCTTTTTTCTCATTGGATCTTCCTCCCTTGTACATACTCTACTTTGATTCCTTCAACAAGGCCTTTTGGGTCGCTCACCGCCAGAATGCCATAATTATTTAGAATATACCCGTTTGAAAAGTGGCTGGCATATCAATGAGCAGCATTGAATCCAGCACCCTTTTTACCGGGTCATTCTCCATCCGCATCCAACGGTCGAAAAACCAATTCCGTATATTTTCCATCAAAGATGTTATCCTGCGTGACTTCGATGATCAGATACCCGTCTTTTATTTTCCACGTACCCTTAATCAAATCATCATCCGCTCGTACAGCCCCCTTTGGCGAAATGAATACGCTGTGCACTTGGTAGGACACTTCAATGGAGATTTCGTTGCCATCCATAATAATTTTTTCACCGCCATAGTGCCATGTGCCGTCCTCTGCCCGCCAAGTATCCATGACTATGTTCGGATCGTCACTGACCCAGCCGTGTCCTAGCTGGCAGGGATAATGTCCGGCAACAGGGTCACATGCAGTCAGCAGGACAACGGCCAAGGCGAGCATCAGCACAAGCAAAACAGGCCGATATAGACGATGTACCCGCATAAAAATCACGCTCCATTTCCTCCGGCACGCAGGGCAAAATCATCTTCCGTTTTCTCAAACTGCTCCGGCAGGACTTTCTTCTGTTTGTCACAATGTAAGTATATCTTATTTTTCGGCAGTTTGCAAGAAAAATCGGCGGATTTCTCTTATAAATTGCGTCAAAGGAGAAAAATCGCTCGGCTGGCAAGTGTGCCAGCCGGGCAAATCTATTGCAGCACATGCCGCCCGGAGCCGCCGGGCCAGGTCCACGCCGTTGTAATCTTTCTTTTCCAGGTCCACGTCCAGCAGCGCCAGGTCGGCTGCGGCCAGTGCAGCTGTTCCGACCATGTCTGCATTCGTGTATTTGCTGATGCTGACTTTTTCGCCCAGTGCGTCCATGGTTTCCCGGACCTTGGAATGGATCTTGTCCAGCATCCTTGCATCGTCGTCACAGAGCAATATCCGCAGCATAAACCCCTTCTCCTTACAGCGGCACGAAATTTGTTGAATGGCCGCATCCTCGTTTATCCTATTATGCTGTCTCCTTTTTTCAAGTCTCATTTCCCGCATTTCAGCATAATTATACTAATAATTTCGGAAAGTTCAACTATGAAGAACCCGCTCGCTGTAAAGTTATATCCGAAAACTAGTTTGGGGTGTCCTCAATGTATGATTTGGGATTACGGCTAAAAAAGCTGCGTATGCAAAGAGGGTTAACGCAGGAAGCCCTCGGCAAACGAATCAATAAAAGCAAATCCGCAATTTGCGGCTAAGGCGATCGTGCCAATGCACATGGACTGGAAAATATCCACCATTACAGTCTCTGCAGTCTATGAGAAAAATGCCAATACGGCCTTTTTTGATGATATTTCCTTGATTGAAGAAGTGGCCCAGACCATGAAATACGACGAAGAAGGACGGCTCATATCTGTAAAAACGAGTGGTCTTGAGGAAACTTCTGCAAAATACGACAAAGACCAGCAAGGCAACCTCATCAAGACTGTAACCGGCGGATACGGCACCTATACTTACGGATACGACACGAAATACAACCTGACTTCTGTGACCGACGGCCATGTGACCCAGAACATGACGTACTCCGCCCAGGGCAACGTGACCAATACCTCCCTCAAAGGCGGCAGCCTGACCATGACCAGCAGCGCCCGGTACGATGCCAATGGCAACCGGCTGCTTTCCGTGACTGACAATGCCGGAGCAACGGTAAAGTACGCCTATTCCGGTGAACTGAGTAAGATGCTGGCCCTGCCGGAAAGCGTCACGGACGCTTTGGGGAACACCACGACCAACATTTACGACAATTTTGGAAGAATTACCGAAACTTCTCTTGCAAATGGCTCCAGAGTAGTATATACTTACACCAAAGAACAGTTGTCCGAGCTGAGCCGCAGGACCGGCAGCACAACCCAGAATTACAGCTTTGTCTACAACTCCTTCGGACGGATGACAGAGTTGAAGGTCGGCAGTCGGATGCTGACCAAGTTATCTATGATCAACAAGCTGACGGTATAGGAGATAAAAAGCTCGGTGTTTCGAGTGTATCGCACGGTGGATGTGGACCAATTGCTACATATAATGCTTTAAAAATTATGGAAAAAGCAAATGTTACATTTGATGATGTATTAGATTATTATCACAATAATGATTTGCTGCTGCTTGGTGGATTATTGGGCTCATCACCCTATGCATGTATAGATTATTTCCAAAATAATGGTTATAGTGTCTTCGCTACAAAGGACATGGGACTATATGAGGAGTTGGCTGTATCCGCAGATGCGTGTATCCTATGGTGCTGTTTTGATACTGGGGATTTCTTTGGAATTGGTGCGCACTTTGCTGCCTTTAAACAGTATACTGATTATGCTGTATACTACAATGCATATAGTAATATGACTGAAGCGTATTGGTGCGGAGGTTTTTGCTCGTCATTTCTTGATGCATATGGCGGGTACTATCCAGTTATGATATTTATTTATGACATAGGGGGAACAACATGAAACTGAAAATAATGGCATCAACCGTCTCTATTATTTTTGCGGTTATACTATTTTGGGTTCTGCTCCCCAAAATTGTAACGGTTGTGGGTCTGGTGGTGTCGAATTATCAGGAATCGACACGAGCGCATCCTGTGGCGGGAACCTATTATTGTCAGAAACTGGAGACATTTCTCTCCTTTTCGGGCAGCCAATATACGGTCCAATACGCAGATGGGAGCACAGATCTTTTCCTGGTTCACTACGCTGGAAGCTTCTGCGGTGCTACGACAGATTTTCGGGCGTTTTATCGCTGGGATCAGGGAAAGGATCAAATCACATTGACAATCACAGACTTTCCGTTTCCGTATGCGGGAGACGAAAAGTATGTGTTTTCGAATATAGAGTAGCAGTAAGCGGAGACAACAGCAGGAAATTCCGTTTCCACCCAGTCCGCTGACCGGATTCTGGAATCCGAAGCTACCGTTTCCTACAGCTACATCTATGCCGATGACCAACTGCTGCAGGAGATGGAACGGCAATGGAACAGGCAATGCGAGGAAATTCTGTGGCCATTATTACGATGATGAACAACAAAGACAATGTTCTTGATGGATTCCACACAGTAGCAGTACGGTGCAATGGAAAAGGCTATGATGTGTATCATAGAAACAATGTAATGAAAACAGTATGGCACTGTGCAATGTTTGATGATGTTATGGAAAGCGGGGTGTTTATATGTGGGTACATTATCGATGCAGGTTGATTCAACTGGTTCTAATCTTGTTTTTTGTTGCCCTCTTACTGACTGCATGTGACCCTGTTGCCGGACATTATCCCTGCCAGCTAGGACACGGCTGGGTCAGTGACGATCCGAACATAGTCATGGATACTTGGCGGGCAGAGGACGGCACATGGCACTATGGCGGTGAAAAAATTATTATGGATGGCAACGAAATCTCCATTGAAGTGTCCTACCAAGTGCACAGCGTATTCATTTCGCCAAAGGGGGCTGTACGAGCGGATGATGATTTGATTAGGGGTACGTGGAAAATAAAAGACGGGTATCTGATCATTGAAATCACGCAGGATAACATCTTTGACGGAAAATATACGAAATTGGTTTTTCGACCGTTGGATACCGAATAACGCATTGCTTGTTACAAGCCTAAAGACACTGTCACTTTTCTTCCACACACCTTGGTCCTATGTATGATGGAGACGAGGGTGGAAATACACTTATCCCGCAGGTGAAAGACAGCAAGGGGTGGGCGTAGCCAGTACCAGCCATAACGCAATTCACACTATTCAAACCAACGCTGCCGCTCTGCAAGTCATGCAGGCAGAGCGGCAGCAATATAAAAAGACAGGAGATAAAGACTTATGGGCTTTGCAAGTAAAGATATCCTTGCAAATTTGGAC